>Ga0209992_10000740_pt1 | contig 40476 bp, 33 predicted proteins | sample 2SBtaG_2_FD_182564 | JGI IMG/M metagenome (GOLD analysis project Ga0209992, IMG submission 182564) | Deep subsurface microbial communities from Kolumbo volcano to uncover new lineages of life (NeLLi) - 2SBTROV12_ACTIVE470 metaG (SPAdes)... | ecosystem: Environmental > Aquatic > Marine >...
GGCTCTCCAGGCCCTTCGCGGCCAGAGGGTGTTCGCGCCTGAACTCCAAGAGGCGCAGGTAGGCCTCGGCAGGGTCAGCTGACCTGGCCGCGTAGATCGCGCTCTTCTTGGCGCTGATCTCCTTCATCATGGCGGGACCCTTTTCGTAGTCCCATTTGTCATCAACGACAAAGGCCAAGGGGATGTCGACCTCCGCGGGATGACCTATCCAGGCGATCTTGCCGGTCTTGTCCACCAGGAAGCTGGTGGGGATTCCGCGCTGGCCCGAGGCCTTCATGTAGGCCTCATTCGTCTCACGGGCCACGTCCCAGGCCACCGTGTAGTCCATGCCGTCGCCCTTGTCTTCGACCATGGCCTTGACCTTCTCCAGCGTATTGCCTGGGTCTTCGCTGGTGAGCCCGATGATCGTCACGTCCTGGTCCCTGTAGTCTCTCTGCAACTGCGAGAGATGTGGCATGCTCGCCACGCAAGGGCCTCACCAGGTGGCCCAGAACTCCACGAGGTAGACGTTCCCCGCTTCGAAGTTCGAAACCTGCGAGCCCTTCACCCAATCGGCGACACTCAACGCCGGGGCGGTGTCACTGATACCCAGGGACGGTGTGTCCCCGGCATGGGCAGGAGCCATCATGGCCGCACCGGCCACGCCGGCGAGAAGCAACCTCTTCATGGTCAAGTCCCTCAAGAGAAAGTGAACGTGCTGAGTCAATCCAGGGGCGAGTCTACTCTTCTTGTGCCATCGCTGGGATCCGCATGCCCGGTGCTGCACAATCCGGCAACACCTTGGCCGGTCTGATGGCCAAGGTCGCCGGAAGACTCGGGAGATCACACGGATCGTGGGTCGAAGAAAGGGAACCACAGGGAGACCGGCCCGGGTGCGCATGCTGAGCTGGTTTCTGCTGGCAGCTGCCTGCCCCGGCGCCCTCGACGCTCAAGAACTGCGTCAACCGCCCCGTTCTCAGAGAGATCACAGCGAGCCCTTTCGCCACACTCACTCCTGGCAACTTGACCAGGACCTGATCGCACCGAACAACGAAGACAGGGACTACACCCAGGGCCTGTCCTTCGAGTGGTTCACTGAAGAGCGCGACCCGAACGCCTACCCCAATGACCTCTGGGGTTTCTCTCATGCCCACGAGCTTCTCGACGGCGCTGCGTCGACGCTGAGTCTCCGTCAGGCGGACGGCCAGGCAAAGCTCGTGACAAGCATGGGCCTGGGCTCCATCGCCTTCACGCCGGACAACATCGCCGCGGCGGCGCCGGTGACCAACGAGAGGCCCTACTCGAACCTCTTCTACTACACGCAACGACGCATCCAGGAGTCGCCGGACGGGTCCGTGGGCACCGAGCTGCGTCTGGGCATGCTGGGCACCAACGTGGCCAGCTACGCTCAGACGAAGATTCATCAGGCCAACCGGGTGGCGTTCAACAGCGACCAGCCCGTGGACCCCAACGGTTGGGGCAACCAGATCTCTGACGGAGGCGAGCTCACGTTTCTCTATCGCGTCTCCTCCGATCGCATCGTCTCTCGCGGAGAGTGGCACGACCTGGCCCTGACCTCCGACGTGAACCTGGGCTACCAGGTGAACGGGTCCCTCGGCTTCACCTACCGACTGGGCCGCATGGAGAACGGCACGCACAGCACTCCGTTCGACCCCATGAGCCGGGCGAACTTCGTGCCTGCCCTCGCGCCCGGCGACCAGTACTTCTTCTGCGCCGCGAGAGTGCGCGGCGTGGCCTACGACGCCCTGCTCCAAGGCCAGCTCAAGCACAACGCCTACGATCTCAGGACCCGAGACGTGAGCCGGGTGGTCGTGCAAGCCGCGCTCGGGCTCTCGACCAGCTTTTCCCGGAGCCACCAGCTGACCTACTCGGTGACAGCCCGGACCCACGAGTTCGCTGACCAGCGCCGCACCCATTGGTGGGGTGGACTGACCTACTCGCGCCGGTACTGAGTCACACCCGAGGGTGGGCGACTCCGAGCACTCAGCATCGAAGGCTCACTCTTCTGCGCAACACAGCCAGAGCAGCACGTCGCAGGGGAGCAAGATGGTGTCCAGGGCCGCCTCCGGAAACGTGAGCACGAGCAGCGAGGCTCCATACCAGAGTCGCCCCCCTGCGCCCGGTGACTGCTCAAGCCCCTGCCGTCCCGTTGGCAGCTCGTGAGTCTCGGCGAACCAGGCGTCCCCGTACAGGTAGTGCAGGCCAGGGTAGAACGGAGCCGCCGAGCCAAGACCCCGGCCGTCGATGACCCGCTGGTCAACGCTCAGGCAGCCCCCGACCAACAGCCCCAAGGCCAGACACAGACATGAGCTCAGTGACGGTCTCGGCATTCGTGGCCTCCCAGGGCAAGACACTGGCGCAGACCCCAAAAACGGCTCGAAGCCGCCTGGCCCGACGCCACAAGGGCACCGTAGCAATCAGCGCCTGGCCAGCGAAGGCGAGCCCCAGAAGCCTCTTGTCAACCGGATCGCTACTGGCGTTGTATGTCCCAACGAACCCGCCGCCGGCAAGGTTCGACGCGACCCTCCATCCCTCAGAAAGGGACCCAGCCTCATGAACATGGCAATCTTGATCACCATCACCGTAGCGGCCGCTCTCGTCGTCCTCATCGTTGCTGCTGTGAAGGTCCGCAACCACCTGCGACACCAGGCTCAGCGCTTGGGCTACCCCTCTCTCTCGGCCTACTTGAGCGCTTCCCCGCGCACCGACGAGGAGAAGCGCGAGGCGGTGAGCATGGGCCTGGTGGGACTGATCCTCTGCCTGCTGGGCCTCATCCTGCCGCCCTTCATGCTCATCGGGCTCTTCCCGCTGTTCTACGGAGCGCGCAAGGTCGCCTGGGCTTCCATGGGCCTCGGACTCGTGGATGACGCTGACCTTCCCGGCGCGTGAGCCCCGCAGGCCACCACGGATCGAGCGCGGCCGGGCCCGTGCCTGCAGACGGCGCGGCGTCCGTTGAGATCGGCGCAGTGCGACGCGCTGTCCTCGCCGTCCGAGGTGGGAACGGCGAAGCGTTCGGGCCCATCGTCGAGAGATATCAGCAGCGACTCTTTGGTCTGGCGATGATGATGACCCGTCATCGAGAGGGTGCCGAAGAGGTCACCCAGGACGCCTTCGTCCGAGCCTTCAGCCGCCTGCATCTGTACGACGAGTCCCGCCCGTTCTATCCCTGGCTCGCGACCATCGCTGTGCGCCTGGCCCAGAACTGGTTGAGAAGTCACGGCCGTGAGAGCCAACGGGTCTCCCCCTTGTTTGAGCCAGACCGTGAACCGTCCTCACCCAACGAACCTGTGGACTCACTCATCACGATAGAGCGGGAACGCCAGCTGTGGCAGTCAGTGGCAGCGCTGCCCTCGGGAGAGCGCACGGCCGTGGTGCTCTACTACCGCGACGGCATGAAGGTCAACGACGTCGCCCGCGCGCTCGGCGTGACCGGCGGCACGGTGAAGACGCTCTTGTTTCGCGCTCGGAAAAAACTCCGCAGCGCTCTGGAGACCCCATGAACCCACTCGCATCCGAACTACAATGCTTGCAGGGCCCCACTGCACCTGCGGGAATGAGCGCCACCATCGCCTCTCGCATCGCCCGCATCGACGAGCAACGCCAGACCACTGCCAGCGCTGTGCGTGAAGACGTGGGCGCGGCGAGCCGCCCAGGTCGCCTGGCCTGGTTTTCGGTTCTGCTGGGCTTGAGCCTCGGCGTCGGAGCCCAGGTCTACCGGTTGGCTGCGGGAGAACTGCCCTTGGATCTCATCTCCCTGCGCATCGCCGGCGGCCTGCAGAGTGTCGTGGACCTGGCCCAGCCAAGCCCTGCCATGGCCGTCCTTGGCGGCGGGGTGCTCCTGGCCCTCGCTGGCACGCTCGCCCTTCAGCGCGAGGTCCCTCAACACCTCTGAGCCCCCGAGGGCCGCCCGCTCCCGCCCGAGCTGGACAGCACACCCCGAGGCTGGATCGCGCCCGCCCAGATTGGCTCGCCCTCCCCGAGCTTGATCGCCCCCGACGGGCTGGATCGCCCCCGGCAGGCTGGATCGCGCCGGCGATCGTGTCGCCCAGATGACATCGCCCCCACAAGGTTGCGCGATCCTTCGATATAGTTGTACTGTGCAACCATGTCGCACGAGAAGCCACCTATCGCCCCCTTGGATGCCCAGATCCGTGATCTACGGCACTCCTCCCGGCGCCTAGTTCGAGCGCTGGGGGTCATGGACAGCCAGGTCGCCGGCCTGTGCTGCACCCCGGCCCAGTGCCACGCCCTGATCGAGCTCTCTGCCCACGGGCAGCTGAGCACGGGCGAGCTGGCCGAGCTGCTCGAAGTGGACAAATCCACCGCCAGCCGCACGCTCAAGCCCTTGCTGCAGCAGGGTCTGCTCAGCACAGAAGCCGACCCAGCGGACCAGCGCATCAAGCCCCTGCGGCTGACGGACGCGGGGCGTGACCAGCTGCGCGCGATCCACACCGTGGCGGACGAGCAGGTGCGCCAGGCCCTGTGCCTGTTGAGCGACGACGAGCGTGAGCTGGTGCTCTCCGGCATCTCCCTGTACGAGCGCGCCCTGCACAAGGCCAAGGCCCTGGCCGGCGTGGTGATCCGACCCATCGAGCCCGTGGATGACCCGGCCATGGCCCGCATCATCCGCACGGTGATGAGCGAGTTCGACGCGGCGGGCTGCGGCACGTCGATCCACGACAGCGAAGTGGACGCCATGTCTGCTGCTTACACCGGCGATCGCCAGGCCTACTTCGTCGCCGAGCGCAGCGGCCAGATCATCGGCGGTGGCGGCATCGCGCCCCTGCAAGGCAGCGCCGACCCCGACGTCTGCGAGCTGCGCAAGATGCACGCCCTGCCGTCGGCGAGAGGGCTGGGCATCGGCCGGCAGTTGTTGGAGCGCTGCCTGGCCGCCGCTCGCGAGGCAGGCTTCGCTCTCTGCTATCTGGAGACGATGCAGCACATGCACCAGGCCCGAGCCCTCTACGAAAAGCTCGGCTTCTCGCCCATCGATCAGCCCATGGGCGACACCGGGCACAGCGCCTGCAACGGTTGGTACGCCCTCAACCTCTAGACCGGCCACCAGTCAGCCCCCAACTTCAGGAGACACCATGCTCTCGCTCTTCATCGCGTGCCTGGCCTGCCTGCCCCAGGACGGCGCCACTCCTCAGTGGGGCCAACGCATTCAGTGGAGCCTGGACGACAGCCCACAGGCCCGGGAGCACGCCGCCTTCGTGCCAGACCCACCGCGAGATCGAGCGATCATGCTGGCGGGCTCGGGCTACCGGCCGTACGGCGCCCCGCTTGGCGACGCCTGGGCCTTCGACTTCGGCTCCCAGGACTGGACCGCCCTGAAGCTCGTGGGAGACGAGATCATCCCCGGAGGCTCGCGCAGGGTCTCCCCCATCGAGGGCGGCGCCTACTTGCACGGCGGCTACAGCGAAGGTTTCGACTCCGTTGGCGAGCTCTGGCGCTTGCAGTTCGTGAGCCAGCAGGTCGTGGTCGAACTCATCCCCCAGGAGAACCCGCCGCCAGGGCGATTGCTCCATGCCTTCGCCTGCGACCCTGCCGGTGACCGATTCGTGGTGTTCGGCGGCGGTGGCGACGACCAAGCCCTTGAGGACACCTGGATCGGACGGCGCACCGACGCCGGCGTGCGCTGGGAGCAGCTGACCGCGACCCATCACCCTGGCCCGCGCTTCGGCTTCTCTTTCGCTCACGACACCAAGAACGGGCTCCTGCTCGTGTGCGGAGGCCAGGTGCCTCCTGAGCATGAAGAGCAGAGAGAGATGGTCGTGGCCCGTGACCTCTGGGCCCTGGACTTCCGCGCCGAAGATCCTCAATGGACCCTCTTGGCGGAGTACTCTCCCGAGGCGTTCCCTGGGCGCAGGAACCCGGCCTTCACCTTCGATGATGACAGCGGTGATCTCTTTGTCTGGGGCGGCACGGGGGACGGAGCCAGCGCACTGCCCGACCTCTACGTGGTGCGCACTCGCGAACCGGGCGCACCGGTCAAACAGATCACTCAGCCCGACACGGTCGCCACCCGAGCCTCTGGCTTCGGCGTCATCGACCGCACCCACCGGCGCGCGCTGCTTGGCTTCGGCAACACAGCCGCCGGCCCGTTCGACGACCTGGTGGAGATCCACCTGCGCCAGCCAGCAGATGCCACATCCTTGCCAGCCGACTCCAAGAATCAGGATCACTGACGTGCCACGCTCCCTCCCCATGATGTTCCTGGTCAGCGCCCTCGTGCTCTGCGCTCCAGTCCAGGCGAGCCCAACAGCCGACGAGAACTACCCGCCGTCGACCGCTCTGGCCGAGAAGGTCTCGCCCAAGGCGCTCGCAGCGCTGAGCGATCTGGTGCAGTCGTTCGTGGACGACGATCAGGTCGTAGGGGCCGAGCTGCTGGTGATCAAGAACGGCCGCTCGATCCTGCACCAGGCCTACGGCTGGCGAGACAGAGAAGCCGAGCTGCCCATGGAGACGAACAGCGTCTTCTGCGTGCGCTCCATGACCAAGCCTCTCATCGCCGCTTCGATCCTGATGCTGGTGGAGGACGGTCTGCTCAACCTCGACGATCCTGTCGCCCAGCACCTCCCCGCCTTCGACCATGGTGACTCCAGCGACATCACGGTCGAGCATCTGCTGCAGCACACGAGCGGGTTGCCCATGTCCCAGATCCTCAACACGGACCTGACCACTCTGGACGGCATCCAGTCAGTGGCCCAGCTGGGCGCCACAGCTGAGCTCTCGTTCGCACCAGGGGACGCCTTTTCCTACAGCGACCAGGGCACCGACACGCTCACCGCGCTGATCGAGGTGGTCAGCGGCATGAGCGCTGCAGACTTCGTGAGCACACGGGTGCTGGCGCCTCTGGGAATGCACGACTCAGCCTGTCTCATGGACGACGGACACCCCCTCCGTGAGCGCGCCTGCAGCAAGTACTACGGAGCCAGCGGCAGCTGGACGCGCTTCTGGAGCGCCGACGATCCCCCGCTCTTCCCGTTCTTCCTCGGCTCGCAAGGCCTGTACTCGACCCTGAAAGACTACGCCCGTTTCATGGACCTCTGGCGTCGGGGCGGCCTGGCCAGCGAGCCCCGCTCCCTGGGGACGCGCCTGCAAGACCTCTGGAACCGCACGGCCGCCAAGAGCGCTGAACGTCTGCTCGACTCGGCGGCGATCAAACGAGCGCTCACCCCTGGCCCCTTCCCCATCGGCGCCCCCACAGGCTTCCCTGGGCTCAGCACCAGCTACGGCTACCTCATGCAGCTCTGGACCGGGCCTGCCACCGAGGACACTTCGGGCCAGGGCGTCCGAGAGCTGATGGCCTTCGGACACACCGGCTCGGACGGCACCTACGCCTGGGTCTTTCCCGAACAGAAGGCCATGGTGCTCTACTTCACCCAGTCGCGAGGCAACACCACGGGCTTGGAGGTCGAGGAGGTGTTGGCGGGACTGTTCCTTGGCGCGCCCTACGACCCGGAGCAGGACATCCCCCCGCTGGAGTCATACACGGGTTTCTACTTTGAGGGAGAGGGCGACAAGTACCGGGCCATCATCCGTGACGGCGACGGACTGGCCTTGGAGATCATGGGCCTGGCCGTGGTGCCCCTCAAGTACGTAGGTGAGGACCAGTGGAAGCTGCGCCCCGACCCCAGCAAGGTGCTGAGGTTTCACCGCTCAGAGGCGGGAGACGTCACGGGCTATTCCATCGGCGAGCACCACGAATACCGCTTTGAGCCCAGCCCCTCGCTGCCCACCGTCGAGGACATCGCCGGGCGCGTGGCCCGGGCTCACCGCCTGGACCTGGCACAGACCCTGGGGCCCTTGCGCATGACAGGCGAGGTGTTCATCGAGGCCTTCAACATCACCGCCCAGCTCACCACCCTGCTCGCATGGCCTGACCGTTTCCGCATGGACAGCCTCTCCCCGGGACAGTTCGAGCGCGTCGCCTACGACGGCGACAACGTGTGGAGCGAGTCCTCCATGAAGCCCCTGAGCAAGGTCGGCGACCAGGCTGCCGAGCTGCTGCGCTTCGACAGCCCCCTCGCCCGCTTCGGCGACCTTCTCGCCTGGCACCCTGACCTGCAGGTGGTCCAGCGCCTCGACTGGGACAACAAGACCATCTATCTGCTCCGCACGGGCGACACGTCTGGTCCCGCGCGATCGCTCTACGTCGATGGCGACACGGGGCGCGTTCTCGGCGAGGACAGCATGACCTTCATCGAGGGCATGGGCAGCATGGGCCAGAGCCTGCGCTTCGGTGATTTCCGCGATGTCACGGGGATGCTGCTGCCGTATCGGACCGAGGTCACCTTGGCGAACAAGATGGTAGGCACCATCGTCACCACTCTCGACGAGATCGAGCTGGAGGTCGAGGTCGCCGAGGGCGCCTTCGAGCTCCGACAATAGTCCAGCGCCCGGCATGGACTCAGCGCTCGGATGTGCCGGGGCTCGCAGAGCCCTGGCGAGCATGCTCGGCGCGCCGCACTTCGCGCACGGCCTGCTAGACTGCCGCCCATGACCCAAGCCCTTGAGATCCCCAGCCAGAGCGGCGAGAGCGGCTCGGCCCTCGGCGAGCGCATCGACACCGCCCTCGTACGCATGAACGAGATCTATGCCGGAGGGCACTACCCCCGGGTCACCGTGGTGCGCTCGTGGTCGGAACACAACCCGGCGATCTCGGGCGAGGTGGCCCGGCCTTCCTGTTCACGCTGGTATCTCTTTCGCGAGCTGAAACGTCTCGTCTCAAAGGGCGCCTCGTTGCGCATCGAGGCCTCCCGCCCCATCGTGACACTCGACGACGCCTCCCTGCTCGAGCGCCTCGACGAGCACGGCTGGGACCTGACCCGCAAGAAGCTGTTCCTCTTTCCGCCCGAGCGGGTCGAGCTCTCCATCGAACGGCTGGAGCACTACACCGGCACGAAGGCCGCAGACTTTCAGCGCTACGTGCTGCTGACGAATTACGCCATGCACATGGACGCCTTCGTCGAGGAGTTTCCCCACTGCGTGCGGGGCGAGGGCTCGGTGCAGATGCCCGCCTGCCACCATGTGCTCGACGAGAACCTGGGAGTCAGCATCGTCAACATCGGCGTCGGGCCCTCGAACGCGAAGAACTTCACCGACCACCTGGCCGTCCTCCGGCCAGACGCCATGATCATGGTGGGCCACTGTGGTGGCATCCGCAATCACCAGAACATCGGCGACTACGTGCTCGCCTCGGGCTACATGCGCGCCGACCGGGTGCTCGACGAATTGCTACCTCTGGGCGTGCCCATTGCGCCGAGCTTTCTGCTCAACACCTACCTCTCGAAGGCCCTCGAAGACGAGCAGCTCGAGTATCGCCTGGGCACGGTCTACACCACCGCCGACCGCAACTGGGAGCTGGCTCTCAAGCGCACCCGCAACGAACTGCAGGTCAGCCGCAGCCTGGCCATCGACATGGAGTCGGCCACCGTCGCGGCCAACGGATTTCGCTATCGCATTCCCAATGCGACCCTGCTCTGCGTCTCGGACAAGCCCTTGCATGGCCGGCCCAAGCTCAGAGGCAAGGCCGCAGAGTTCTACCGAGAGACCAAGCGCAAGCACCTGTCCGTGGCGATCCGGGCCATGAGCCTGGCCAAGAGAGACTGGCCCTGGGGTCTGCCCACCGCGAGTCTTCGCGCCCTCGACGAGCCCCTGCTCGGCGGGGCCATCGACTAACACAGGTCGGCCATGGCGTGCTAACGTCGGGCCGCCTGCGTGTTCGGGAGCGCGGGCCCGTTCGGTCGCCCTACAGAGACAGCCAGCGGTTTGCCGTTCGCATCCCGAAGCGCCCCCCCTGGCGGCCCGGCCCCATGAGCCGAACGATCCTCCTTCTGTCGGGCCTGGCGTTTTTCCTGTGGTCACCCGCGCCGACCGCAGCCCAGGATGCGCGAGTCCTCTTCATTCGCGGCGGATTCGGCACAGGGGGCTTTCTGGAAGGCGGCGCGAACGAGCAGTTGTCAGACATCACCGACTTCAGCACCGCTCCGGGCAACCACGGCTACGGCGAGCTGAACCTGCTGCTGAGGAGCCTGAACCACAGCGTCAGCCAGGTCGTGGAGGGCCCGTTCGACAACAACACCCCCATCGACCTGGCCAGCCTCCCGCTCTCTGACTACGACATCGTGGTCTTCGGTTCGAACAACGCTGACTACGACAGCTCGGCCGCCCAGCTCCTGGCAGATTGGGTCTGCTCCGGAGGCGCTGCCCTGTTCATCAGCGACGCCAACTGGGGCCGGGATTGGGGCGACGCGCCCAGCTCCGACCAGACCTTCCTCGATCACTTCGACCTGATCATGAATCAGGACAAGGGCACCTACGTCCTGTCTGGGAGCACAGGCGATTTTCTCGTGCCCAGCCACCCGATTCTCGTTGGCCAGGACGGAGTGCCAGGTAGCGGCGACGATGTCAGCGCCTTCGACGGCGAGGGCGTCTCTCCCCTCACGGTCGACCACCAACTGCCAGGAGTCGACCCCGTCGTCGTCGCCCGGGCCAAGGGCCAGATGAAGCTCAACGACGCCCCTGGCAGCGGCACCACCGTCGCCACGGGCCCGGACGACGGCTCTCTGGTCACCCTCGAGTACGGCCTGGGCAGGGTCGCCGGGCACTTCGACCGCAACACGTTCTTCAACCAGAACGGCGCGGGCACCAGCCTGTACCTGAATGACAACGCTCAGTATGCCGCCAACCTCTTCGCCTGGCTGGCCGACGCTGGTGGCAACTACGGGACCGGCTGCCCGGACGTGAACGGCATCACGCCTCAGCTGACCCTGACCGGCTTCCCCACACCGGGCGGCGTGGTCAAGCTCAAGATCAACGACGCACCCGGCGGATCCATCGCCGCCTTGCTCATCGGCACGGGCAAGGGCCAGGGTCTCTCCGTGGGGCTCTGCAACCTGCTGGTCTGGCCACTCATCGACCCACAGATCTTCTTGCCTCTCGGCGGCAGTGGTCCCGGCGCAGGCGCGTTGGAGTTCGACATCTTCTTGCCCCCCGGCTTGCCCGAGCAGCTCTTCACCCTGCAAGCGTTCATCCCCTCTGCCGGGCCGGGTGGTTCGTCGGCGGCCTCCAACGGAGCGGCCCTCTTCGTTCATTGACAGAGCGCCTGGCTGGCGCCGTCCATCGCTGAGTGACTCCTCCCCGACGGTCCCGGGCAACGCCCGAGCGCAGCCAGCAGAGCCCCACCTGTGTGCTAGACTTCGCGGCCATGACCGCCAGCCTTGCACCCTCCGCCCTGGTTGCGCTGCTCGCCGGCGCGCTCCTGCTCCCCGCCTGTGGGCCCGATGCTCCAGAGGCTCCCCTTGAGCCCGAGCGGCCGCACCTGATCCTCATCTCGATCGACACCCTGCGGGCAGACCACCTCTCCTGCTACGGCTACGAGCGCACCACCTCGCCCGCGCTGGATGCTCTGGCAGACGAGTCCTGGCTCTTCGAGAACGTGATCGCCGCGGCGCCTAGCACCGGCCCCGCACACATGACCATGTTCACCGGCGTGCTGCCACGCGTGCACGGCATCTTCAACGAACGACCGGCGCTGCTGTCGCCCGAGTTGCCCTACCTGCCCCATACGATGCAAGAGCAGGGTTGGAGTACGGCGGCCTTCACCGACGGTGGCATCGTCACCGAGGCCTATGGTTTCGACCGGGGCTACGACGTCTTCGAGGCTCGCTACGAGCCCTTCGAAGACAAGCTGAAAGACGTGCAAGCCTGGCTCTCCGAGGCGCCGGACGATCCCACCTTCTTGTTCGTCCATACCTACGGTGTTCACGCACCCTACCTGCCTGCCACTGGCCACGATCTGTTCACCGACGACAACTTCGACGGCCCCTTGCGGGAGGTCGTGGAGACGTTGGTCAAGAAGCGCGACAACGGCCGACTCACGAACCTGGCCAAGACCCTGACCCAGTTCTGGAAGAGCATCGATCGCAGCGACTTCTCCGATGCAGATGTCGAGTATCTGAAGGCGCTCTACGACGGCAGCCTTCACGGCGTCGACGATGGCATCGGGCGCCTGCTCGACCAGCTGCAGACCAAGGGCTGGCTCGACGATGCCTGGCTGATCGTCACCTCCGATCATGGGGAGGCCTTTGGCGAGCATGGTGGTTTCAGCCATCGACAGCTCCATCAAGAGGAGCTCTGGGTGCCCCTGTTGATCCGTCCTCCGGGGGGCACGGAGGGGCGGCGCCTGAGCACGCGGGTGAGCGCGCTCGATCTCTTCCCCACCTTGATCGAGCTGCTCGATCTGCACGGCCACGCCGCCATGCAGGGCCAGAGCATGCTGCCCTTCGATGAGCTTGGCGATGATCGCCGAGCCCTGGCCACCGACGGCAGCCAGAAGGCCGATGCGGTCATCGATGGCAGCCGCAAGTTGATCCAGCGGCCCAAGCAGCAGTTCGAACTCTACGACCTGGGCAGCGACCCCCTCGAGGCCAACAACCTCGCCGAGCAGGGCGGCGACACGAAGGCCCTGGTGCGCCTGCTGGCCACCATGCGCAAGGACGCGGCAGCCTTGCAGCAGAAGGTCGGCGAGCCGATCCTCGACGTGGGCGAGCTGTCGGACGAACGGCTGCAAGAGCTGCGCGCCCTGGGCTACATCAAGTAGGCGTGGCCGCCCAAGGAGGCGTGCTGCCCCGGATAGGCGTGCTGCCCCGCAGAGCGGTGCTCGTTCCTGCCCCGCCCCCCTCTTGCGGGGTCAGCGCGGCCGTCAGCTGACCCGACCGATCCGCATCCAGCTCACTTCTCCATGGCTGGCACGCTGACCTCGAAGGGCACCTTGACCTCGCCCCAGCTCAGGTAGGCCTTCGCCGAGGTGGCCTGAGCGTTGTCGAAGCCGAACTGCAGAGACTCGTTGAAAGGACCGCTCTTCGCCAGGACTTCGACCTGCAGCACGTCCTTGCTCTGGTCGTAGCCCCGGCTGCCCCACTGCTCGTGGTCGCTGTTGAAGATGACCGTCCACAGCCCATCACGGACGATCATGAACAGGCCGTACTTGCCGGCGGGCAGATCTTCGCCCTCGATCTGCACGTCTGACGACACCTCGAAGGTCGTGCACTCGTTCGCCCCGGCGCGCCAGGGGTACGCGTCGCCGTCACGGGGTACGAGCAGCTGGTCCCGGGAGTTCTTCGCCGTCCACACTGCGCGCCCGGCGATGTTCGGGCGGTGGTAGCTGATCTGCACCCACGTGGACGCACCGATCACCTGGGACACCACGGCGCCCTGGCTCTTGTCGGGAGTAGCCGGCACTCGCGACCAGGGCGAGGTGATGCCAGCGAGGGGTAGGGCGAGACTGCCGGAGACGGCAAGCAGAAGGGCGGCGAGAGTGTGCTTCATGGTTCAGGATCCGAGGCCAGGGGGGCGGAGTTGTGAGAGGAGTATGGGACTCTTCGGCCCCGTTTATTGCAAGGAGTCCGAGACCGTCGCGGCAAGGGACGGGAGCCAAGGGGCGACGCTGGCTCTCTGCCCAAGACGGCTCTGGAGGGCGCGCCTGAGCACAGCGCCGTGGCCATGGGCAGCACAAGGACGACAGCTGCGAGTGAGGGCAGGAAGAACAGGTCGTGCATCGCGATCAGCGGCAGGTCAAACGCAGGGCTCACCCTGGTCAACGAGGCCGTGCCTCCCGCCCAGGCGAGCGGGGCGATGCAGGCCGCCCGTCCCTGCCATCCGCAGGCGAATCAGCGTGAGCTGCGGGGAGAGAAGGCCATGCACACCTGCCAGCCGTGGACCGGATAGCGAATGCGCGTGCGGTAGCACCTGAACCTCGACAGATCCCAATCGAAGCGCTCGCCCAGATGGCGCAGCATGGGCAGATACGACGGCACTTCGGTGAGGTGCAGGCGGTCTCCCGCCGAGCCCATGACCTCGATGGGCTCGTGAACAGCGATGCGGTCGATGTCTCGGCTGGGGTCGTTCACGTTGGCGAAACCGTCGTAGCCCGTATCGAAGACGATCAGCTCGGGCCGCCAGTCAGCGAACACATCTTCGTGCAGCAGCACGTCGAAGGTCAGGCTGGCCACGGGGATCGCCGGCTCGATGAAGAGCGACGTCTGCTGACGTGGGCCGTCGACCGGAGCCCGACGCATGGCCGCGGGGTGGTGGTCCACGACGAACATGTCCACGACCTGCCGAGGGCCCAGCAGATCTTCGGGCAGCGTGTAGTGCAGCGCATTGCCGGCCCGCTCGGTCTGCAGTCGTGCGGGCGGGTGCAGGCAGAACTCATCGAGGGGCACCACGCTGAGCGGTGACTCCTCGTCGTCGCTCTCGCAGTCACCCTCACTGTTGCGGTAGCGGTAGGCGAAACGCACGGCCGCACCGGGGCGCAGACGTTGCAAGGCCACGGCGCCGTTGAGCCAGGTCAGGTCGTGCTTCAGCTCATCGTCTGCAGAGGGCGCTACCACGGCGGTGCCCAGCCAGTGCTCGGCTTGCACTCCCTTGAGTTGACTCAGCCCTTTGTAGACGGCGTAACGGCTGGACAGCTCGAAGCGCTCTCTCGCGCCAGGCAAGCTCGAGCTGATCAGTGCGTCGAGAGCTGCACGGGTGCCAGCGTCATCCCGGATGAGTTGATCGAAGGCGGTGATGGCACTCTCGGCGGCCGCGGTCAGCGTGCCAGGCACACCCTTGCGACCGGCAGCCCGTACCAGCTTGCGCAACGGCTCGGGGCCCGGCACCACATGGAGGACTTCCATGGGGTCATGCTTGCCGATGGCAGCCAGGACCCGGCTGGCCACGGCCCGGTTCACGCCCAGCTCACGGGCCAGGGCGTTGGGGCGGCGGGGCGTCTCCGTCAAGGCGCCGATGACCGCGCTCAGCGAGCCGGAGAGCGCCGTGCCCGTGGCACGAATGCGCTCGTGAACCGTCGAGATGGGTCGATCCTGTCCTGAGCTGGCGCTCGGCGCGCCTGGAGCGAGGTGTCCGTCTTCGGGAGGGGAGCCAGAAGGTAACGGCTGCTTGTTTTGGGGTGCCATGGCCAGATCCTAGCCTTTCCAGGGTCATCATGCCCTGCCCTTGCGTACAAGAAAGGTCACATAAACATGCGATTTATAGCAATCACATCCTGGCACGGGATCTATAACGTCCGGCTGGAGTGCAACGCCCGTCCCGAGTGGGCCCGCTCCTTTTCCTCCCTCAGTCAGCCCTCTTGGAACGCCCAAAGATGATCTTCAGGACCCTCGCAGCCCTGTCCTCAGCGGCCCTCGCCCTGCTCCTCGCCGCGGGCACCGCCCATGCCGGCGACACCTCCTACACCTACTCGCAGATCGGCACCCTCGGCGGCCCCTCGTCCGCTGCCTTCGGGCTCAACGATCTGGGCCAGGTGGTGGGCTGGGCCAACATCCCTGCCTGCACCGTGAATGGCCACGCCTGTCGCCACGCCTTCCTCTGGGACGCTGGCGTGCTCACCGACCTGGGGGTCTTGCCCGGTGACGAAGAGAGCGTCGCCCGGGCGATCAACAACGGCGGCGTGATCGTGGGCACCTCCGAGCAGAACGTGATCTTCGGCTCTGGCGTCTACCACGCCGCGGTCTTCGGCGGCCCCACTCCACAGGCCCTGCCCGATCTGGGCCTGGGCCAGAGCTGGGTGCAGGACGTCAACGAGGCCGGGCAGATGGTGGGCTACTCGAACGACCCTGTGGTCAACCGCGATCGCGCTGTGCTCTGGCAAGGCGGCGTGATCAGCAACATCGGCGACACGGAGAACCACAGCTACAACCGTGCCCAGGGACTGAGCGATACGGGCGCGGTGGTGGGCTTCGCCTGGAACCTCTTTCAGCCAAACGACTCCATAGCCTATGACGGCGGCTGGAAGACGATCGGCGGCGTTGACGGCCCCTTCCAGAACTCCGAGGCCAAGGACATCAACAGCGCTGGCGTGGTGGCGGGCTTCCAGGCCTTCCCCTCAGGCAACTGGCACGCCGCGTTGTGGATGCCCGGCGCACCAGGCGCCGCTGACCTGGGCACCCTGCCGGGCCTTGAGGTCTCCGAGCTCTACGACATCAACGACGCTGGCTGGGCTGTGGGACGAGCCTACGACGACCTGGATCCCAACAACAGCCGCGCCGTGCTCTACAACGGCGTCGACCTGATCGACCTCAACGACTTGCTGCCGCTGGGTGTGAACGCGTTGCTCATCGAGGCACAGGAGATCAACGAGAACGGCGACATCGCTGGCTCCGCGGTCGTGGACGGTCAGCTGCGAGGCTTCCTGCTCACCGTCAACGACAGCGCCTGGACCGACCTCGGCCTCGGCCTGGCCGGAGTGAACGGCGTGCCCGTGCTCGAAGGCTCCGGGACGCTGGCCGGCGGCACCATGGTGTCCCTCGACTTGTCCAACGGCGCCCCGTCGGCCAACAGCTGGTTCGTGGCTGGCTTCAGCCGCATCGATGCCCCGTTCAAGCAGGGCATCCTCGTGCCTGCCCTCGACCTGCTGGTGGGGCCTGTCCCCCTCGATGGGGCTGGCACCGGGTCGCTGGCCTTCACCTGGCCCACGGGCGCGCCGAGCGGCGTGTCGCTCTTCGTACAGACCTGGTTGCCAGACGCTGCAGGCCCCGCAGGCTGGGCCGCGAGCAATGGCATCGAAGGCGTCACACCCTGAGCAAAGAGGGGGCGGGCCTCATGATCGCGGCGCAGGTGAACTTGATACCCTGGCAGTCATGAGTCCGCCCTCGCCCCGCCAGGCAAAGGGCGACAGCCCTCACCGTTACCGGAGATCTGTCGTGAGAACGTGCTGCCCCGCCACCCTGCTGACGACCGCACTGGTCTTGTTCACCGGCTGTCAGTCTTCAGAGCAGTCTGCAGCCGCGGCCCCCGTCATGGCTGCACCCGCGGCCGAGACGCCCAGCGACGCCAACGTCGACCCGGACGCCATCACGGGCGTGGTGGTCAAGACCATGGACTCAGGGGGCTACACCTACGTCCTCGTGGACACGGGCAGCGATCAGGTCTGGGCTGCGGGCCCGGCCATCATCGTGAGCGCCGGCGACACGGTGACGTTCAACGGGTCGATGCCCATGAACGGCTACCACAGCCGGACTCTCGACATGACCTTCGAGTGCGTGTACTTCACCGGCGCGATCGAGATCGCCAGCTCGTAGCTGACTGCAGACGGCCAGCACCTCGCCGCCATTCGGAGGCTTGAGGCCCATGCCCCGGCCTGTCACAGTCGGGGCATGAAGACAACGCCTGCGCAACTCGTCGTCACCCTCGCCCTGCTCCTGACCTCACTCCCTGGTTGCGTGGGCCCTGGCCACGATGCCGTGGCCTTTGAGGGCAACCCGGAGCGCGACGCCGTGCTCGCCGTGGTCGCACGGTCTTTCGAAGCCATCTCCGCCAAAGGTGAAGAGAGCGCAAAGATCTGGCGCGAGGTCTTGCTGCCCGAAGGGTCCATGAGTTCGGTGCGCCTCCGTGACGGTGCGCTGGCGGTGAACGTCCAGGACTTTGCGGCCCACTTCCAGGACCTGGCCGACCGGCCAGACCCACGCCCCTCTCTCGAACGCCTGTGGGACCCGACCGTGCTCGTCGACGGCGACGTGGCCATGGTCTGGGCCCGCTACGATTTCTGGCTCGACGGCGAGCTCTCCCACGGCGGCACAGACGTGGTCGTGCTCTTGCGCACGAACGACGGCTGGCGCATCGCCTCGTTCGCCTGGACCGCAGAGTTCGACGCCCCACCCAGCCCCCTCGGCCCGCCCAAGTACTAGCCAGCAAGCTCGAAGCCCTGCTCTATCACTCCGCCCCTGGCAGCCTTTGCGCAAGGTGCCGCGCGCCGAGCCCGCCTCCGAGCCCGCCTCCGAGCCCGGAGAGTCGCCGCGCTGACGAACCTCTACGGCAAGAACGGCGTCTCAGGGGCCGTGAGCAACTCCGCGGGCAACACCTCGTCGGTGAGCGAGATCAGGAAGGCCATCAGATCTTCCTTCTCGTCAGCGCTCAACAGCAGCGGACGCAGGATCTTCTCGTCATGCAGTCCGGGCTTGGCCGCGTTCTCGAGCGTGGAGTAGAAGTCGACCACCTCTTCAAGGGTGGCGATCTGTCCCTCGTGCATGAACGGCGCGGTGGCTGCCACGTTGCGGAGGGTTGGCGTCTTGAAGCTCCCGGGCAGCTCCCAGCCCCCGCGAGGGAAGCTGAGCTTCGTCCGGGCCCGCACCCCGCCGTCATCCGCAAAGACAGACGCGCCGTTGAACGGGTCGTCCTTCAGGCGCATGACACCGAGGCCTCGGCCCGGGTCGTCCCCCTCGCCGGTGGGCACCAGGTTGGTGTGAAATTCCTTGTCGGTGAACTGCGGGCCGTCGTGGCAGGCGATGCACTGGGCACGGCCTGCGAAGAGTGCGAAGCCTCGCTGCGCAGACGGCGACAGGGCACTCTGCTTCAGCGGGTCGTCGCTGCGCAGACCCTCGACGAACACATCGAAGGGCGCGTGGGTAGAGACGATCTTGCGCTGAAAGGCGGCGATGGCCTTCCCCATGTTGGCGAACATCTCGTTCACCAGGTGCTGATCGTCCGCCGTCATGGTGGCCCAGGCGCGAGCGTGCTCGTGGCCGTCGTCGCCGTCGACGGGTCGCCCCTCCGGGGGAAAGCGCGCGGCGTCCTGCAGCTCTGGCAGCGGGCCGAAGACGTCTTCGTAGGCTCGCACGTAGCCCGGGTCATCGGCGAGAACGTGCACCAGTTGCAAGCGACTGGAGGCGTGCTCGCGGGGATCCTCGAGGGGTCCCAAGGCCTGTGACCAGAGCGAGTCCTTGCGGCCGTCCCAGAAGAACCAGCGGTTGTAGGCCACGTTCCACAGGGTCATGGAGTGGCGGGGGTGGTTCGCCACACCCTTGGCCAGCGGCCGTCCGTCCCCCCAGCCGAGGGCCGGGTCGTGGCAGGTGGCGCAGGACACCGTGCCCGGCCCGGACAGGCGCTTGTCGTAGAACAACGCCTGCCCCAAGCGAGCGGCAGCCGGGTCGTCGGCCACCCGGTTGGTGGGGTCGACCGGCACGTCGGGCAGGGGCGAGAACTCCAGCGCCAGGGCTCGGAGCTCAGCCGACAACTCCGTCGACGGCATCGGCCGCAGCGGGGCAGGCGAGGGCGGCAACAAGGGGGAAGGCCAGGGTTCGTCAGCCACCAGGGCTCCGCTGAGGGCGGCGGCAAGCCACCCGGCCAAGAACCAGAAGGGAGGCATCATCACAGCGACCACTCGAAGCCCACGCAATCGGTCCGGCGACCGTCGGTGACGTCGAAGAACAGCTGCCACAGGCCACGCATGTGCAGCAGCAGGCCTTCAACCCGGTGCCGTCCGCCACCCAGGTCGGTGACCAGTGGCGTGCGCACCAGACCATGACCATGGTCGGGCATCCAACCCCGCACCCGCACCTGCGGCCCGGCAAGCAGCTGGCCATCCTGCAACAGCATGACCTCCAGCTCGAAGACCTCGTTGCGCGGGACGGTCCCTCCCACCGGCCTCCAGGCCAGGTCGAACACGCCGTCGTCACCCGTGGCCACCTGCCAGCCGCTCAGGTCGACGGCAGTCGAGACGTGCGACTCTGAGGACGGCTCCCCCACCTCGTCGGCCGCAGCAGCAGCGCCTGCGTCCGCTTCACGGCCGGGAGTCGGATCATTGGCCGAGCCAGCAGTTGAGCGACAGGCGCCCAGCGAAACGAGCACCACAGCACACCCACCCAGGAGCCACCCTGCCGATCGCAACGATGTCTTCATGAGTCCCATCCTCGCTCAGGGGCGAGGGTCAGGTCACGGACCGAACTCGATCTCAAGGGCGTTGGACAGACCCACGCCGAGGGGTTGAGCCCCGTCAACGATGGCGAACTGGCCGTAGATCGTCACCGGGCCATTGCCCCCTGCGATGGGCAGGGTGATCGCCCCACTACCGTCGGTCTGCAGCGACAGGTCGAGCAGGATTGGCAGGGTCACCAAGGTCCCGCCCTTGAAAGGCAGGGGCGTGGTCGAGAGCGAGAGGAACAGCACGGACAGGGCGTTCGGCGGCGCCTGGGTCAGGCTCAGGGTCGCCGTGTTGCCCGAATCGAGGGCGTCACCGCAGATCGAGAAGATCGAGTTGCCTGGTCCCCCGAAGCCCAGATCGAGCTGGCACACCTCCGTGCAGTCGAACACCACCACCTCGAGGTCGTCGACGGCCGCCTCGACGATCGAGCCGTTGATCAAGTCGGAGGCCACGAAGCGCAGGCGCATCTGTGACGTCGGGGCGATCAGATCGCTGACCTTGAAGCTGTGCTGGAACCACCCGCCCAGGGTCTCGGGGCCCGTGGGGCCCACCACCTCGACGTTGGTCCAGGTGCTGCCGTTGTTGTTCGAGATGTCGATGACGAACACGTCCTCACCCGGGCTCGCGCCAGAGGAGTTCGAGTACCAGCGCCAGTAGCGAATGGTGCAGTCGCCGCCTGACGCGTCGAAGGTCGACGTGCGCAGGGTCGTCGAGCCGCTGTCCACGTCGTTCTCGCCCAGGCTCCCACCCAGGGAGCCCTGGCCCGTGACGTAGCAGGTGCTACCCGGGTCGTCGGTGTGGTCATCTTCGGGCTGGGCGCCGGTACCGATGGGGTTCACCCGGGTCCAGATGCCGGTCGAGGCGTTGTCGCCGGGGGCACCGACAGTCCACCCCGGGTTGGTCTCCAGGGTCTCGCTGAACTCGGTGGTCATGCTGGTCGCGGCCGTGGCGCCATACAGGGCAGTTGGCGCGCCAGAAGGCTCGTGCCAGGTCACGCCCTCGGTGGTGCTGGCGGTGAAGTAGTAGGCCACCGCGGCACCGCAAGGCAGGGCAGGGAAGGACGCGCGGTAGACTCCGCCGCCCAGGTTCGCCATGGGGATGGCCGAGAAGCCCGACCCCGTGTCCAGGTGCATCGTGGGCGTGTTCGCCTGCAGGCTCGCCCCGGGAGCAGCGGTGATGGTCACGTCCATCTGCTCGCCGTTGGGACTGATCAGATCGTTCTGGGACGGCAAGGCGAAGGCCAGCTCGGGGGCGCCAAGACGCCAGACGAACAGTCCCTTCTCGATGTCGCTGCCGATGATCGTGTCGCTGTCAAAATACGGAAACACGTTCCACAGGCCGTTGAACGACGGCGCATCGTCGGGGGTGTAGGTGTCAAAGAACGCCGTCTCTACGGGGCTGGACGGGTTGGTGGCGTCGAACACCCGCAGACCGCTGCGGTAGTTGGCCTCGTAGATCAGGTTGTCCTTCGTGTAGAGGTTGTGATCGATCGAGGGCAGGCCCGTGGTGAAAGTAGAGACCTGGAACGGAGCGTTCAGGTTGCTCACGTTGATCACCCGGGTGGTGGTGTTGGTGCCGAACGACGCCTCGTCGAGCTCATCGTTGATGTAGAGAAACTGCTTGTCCGGCGAGAGCCAGCCCTGGTGGCTGAACACCGGGCTCGTGTAGGTCAGCAGAGAGAGCTGCTGGATGTTGCCCTTGTTGGTGACGTCGAGAATGTTCACACCGGGGGAGCCGCCACCAGACCCCGTCTCAGAGAAGCAGAAGGCGATCTCACGACCGGCGAAGGGGCCGCTCGTGTAGTTCACGATCTGCGCGTCGTGGATGTAGCGGTTGTTCCACTCGCCGACGAAGACGGGGTTGGCCTTGTTGGCCAGGCTGTAGATGCGCAGGCCTTCGGTGGGCGACGAGCCTCCGCCGAGCTGGTAGAGAAAGCCCGAATCTTCGTTGATGGCCAGGTTGTGGCTGGCGGTGGTGCCCGCGGCGTTCACCGAACCCACGTTGGTCACGATGCCCGCATCGATCTGGGACATGTCCACGATCTGGATGCCGTCGCCGCCCTCGCTCACGTAGTAGGCAAAGTCTTCGTAGATCTTGATGTCCCTCCACTGGCTCCCCACGGCCGCGAAGGTCTGCAGCACCACCGGCTGCCCCGGATCGCTCACCTCGACGAACGCCACCCCGTTCGACATGCCAAGGATCGCGTACTCGCGCCCGGATGGTGACACGTAGCCCCAGCAGTCTGCGCCGCTGGTCTGCGCTCCGGCGAACGCCGACAGAGGCACCCAGCTCAGCAGGGACACGGCGCTCGATGTGAAGGCGGTCTGCACCGCGTTGGTGTTCTTGAGCATGAGCGGCGTGGCTGCGGGCGCCTGGCGCTGGCTCATGAACTCGACGCTGTCATGAGCTGCGAGGGTCGGCGCCAAGGCCACGGTGAGCAGGAGTGCGAACCGCGAGACAGGTGGGAATCTGTGCATGGTTGACCTGTAGTCCACGGCGCCCAGGGGGAGGACGGGCGCCCGTGTCGGGGAGAAGCCGTGAGAGCAGGTTCGGGGCCGCTCAACGGCCGGATCGGGAGAGATTCAGAGCCAGAGGACAGCCTGACCCTACCACGGCATCTGGAAAGTCGGAGGCTCCCATCCCCGGTCAACACATCTTGAACAACCCCGAGCGCGGGGCCGCCCTGCTACGGCGTCAAGCCCACCAAAGCTCCCGTTGAGGACACCCCGAACGGCGCGGCAGCATCGATGATCCACCCTTGAACCCAGGTCTCCGTGCCAGGCGCCAGACCTGTGGGCCAGTTGAAGCCCTGGGACATGGCCCCGTTGCCATCGAGCAAGAGGCCGCTGATCGGGTACAGGGGATCGGGGTACATCACCCCTCCCTTGAACGGAGCCAGCAGCCCTGCGGAGCCCACGGCCAAGAACGCAGCAGCATTCGCCGCACCTCCGCTCAGCCGCACCGAACTGCTGCTCCCCGGTTGCATGGAAGACTCGATCACCAGGGTGGGCACACCGGAGGCGCCAGCCAGACCGGGATGGAGTGCTCGCCAGTTCGCGGTGGCCGCACCGTTGAGGAAGAGCACGTGTACGGCGCCACGATCGAGCCCGCCATCGTCGTCACCGTTGGCCCCCACGGCCAGGTCGACCACCCCGTCGCCATCGAGATCGCCCAGGTTGGCGAGGGCCTCGCCGAAGAGGTCGCCGGTGTCGATGGTCGTGGACAGCCCACCCAACTGATCACCGATTTCGACGTGCTCGCGCACCGTGCCATCGCTGTTCAGAAAGAGCACGAAGACACGGCTTGGACCGAGGGCAAACAAAGGCCCCCGCGAGGCCCCCACGGCCAGATCGGGCACGCCGTCCCCATCGAGGTCGCCCAGGGGTTCCACACCCGAGCCGAAGCGGGCACCCGCGTTCAGCGCGCCGGTGAAGCCACCTTGGGTCGCTGAGATCTTGGTGCTCTCGCGCACGGTGCCATCGCCGTTCAAGAAGAGGATCCACACAGAGCCTGCGCCGGGGGCGCCGTCACCGTCGCCGTACGCCCCTACCGCCAGATCGATCACGCCGTCGCCGTCCAGGTCGCCCAGCACAGCGACGTCGCGGCCGAACTCGTCGTTGGCATCGAGGGCTTCGGCCAGATCGTCGCTGCCGATCTTGCGTTTGCCCTTCACGTAGCCGTCGCTGGCGAGGCTGAAGATCCACAGGGCGCCGGCGTTGAAGGCCTGATCGTCATCGTAGATCTGGGTCACGGCCAGCTCGATCACGCCGTCGCCATTCAGATCGCCCAGGTTGGCCATGCTCGCGGCGAAGCTGTCGCCCACGTCGAGGGAGGTCTCGAAGCCCCCTTGCTGCTCGCTGATGGTGTGCACGTCCTTCACCGAACCGTCGTTGTTCAGCATGAGCAGGTGCAGGGCGCCAGCATTGGCACCACCGTCGCTGTTGCCGGCGGCGCCTACTGCCAGGTCGAACACCCCGTCGCCGTCGAAGTCGTCGAGAGCCTCCACGCCATAGCCGAACCAGGCGCCGTTCTGGAGGGGAATGCCCAGGTCTCCCGCGGTGTGGCTGATCTTGGCCTCGCTCTTCACCGTGCCGTCGGGGTTCATGAAGAGAATCCACACGCCCCCGGGGTCGGAGGCGAACGGTCCGTCGTCGTCACCCGGTGCGCCCACCGCGAGATCGGTGACGCCGTCTCCGTCGAGATCGCCGATGGCGGTGACACCCAGGCCGAACTGATCGCCGAAGACCAGGTCACCCGAAAAGCCCCCGCTGGTGCTGCTGATCTTCGCCTCTGCTCGCACGCTGCCGTCCTGGGCCAGCAGCGGTTGGGACACCTCGCCCAAGCCCACCAGGATCAACAACAGCAGACAACATGGGCGCGTGAACTGGCGATATGACATCGGTGCAACTCTCCCGAAGAAGCCCTCAGCGCCCGGGCCCGGGCTGGCTTCGCAGGGGAGCATACCGGCGATGGTGCCGAAGTGTGGCGAAACTGATGAGCCGTCCGGTCGCAGAGCCCCCTGCGTTAGGCCTCCGAACCCGGCCACCGGCATCCCCCTCTCGGAGATCCTCGTGAGCACCAAGACTTCTGCAAGAACCCTGTCCCTGAGCCTTCTCTCGTCGCTTGTGGGCCTGGCCATGGCCCTGCCCGGAGCGGTCGTCGACGGCGAGTTCGTGGCCCGTGGTCTCGAGCTGAAGCCGCTCGAGCTGGCCAAAGCGCCTCCGCTGCCAAAGCAGTCCCTGGCTGCCCTCAAACGCGCCACCGGCTACAGCACCAGAGACCTCAAGGGCAGCGCAGTCTTCGTCGGCACCGTGAACCAAGACGGAGTCGAGCAGGAGACGCGCCTGGCCTCTGTGCCCTTCGAGCTGGATGGCCAGCCCCACCACGCGCTCTTCGCCCTCAACGGCGACGGAGTCTTCCTGCGAGCCGCCGTCGTGAATGACGCCGGCCAACCCTTGGACGAGTGGCGACACACGCTCAAGAACTTCGCCTTCTACGAGCTGCCCAGGCTGGACGGCGCCCAACCCCGGTCAGAACTCGGCGATGCCCGTCGCCAGTGGTCGCGCCGTGGCAAAGACCCAGAGGCGCAACTCGGCCTGGCCCTGCTCGACGTGCTCAAGCACATGAACGACCAGGCCTCCGTGTTCAACCTGCCCCCGGAGGGCCGCGCCCTGGGCCCGGCGGAGTCTTCGGAGATGGCCAGCCAGAGCTTCACCCAGCTCGCCGACCTCGCTGAGCCCCTGGCACCGCTGCTAGGACAGGCGGCCGATGAGTTCGTGCGCCTGGCCACGGAGTCGTCCACCGCGGCGGCGAACATGGCCGCGGCCGCACGGGCCGAGGACTGGGATGCCATGGGAGCTGCACAGAGATCGATGATGGGCAACTGTCGCAGCTGCCACGACCTCAACCTCCCTGAGCTCGAAGGGCTGGTCAAAGGCACCTTCGCGGCAGCCAGAGAGTCCCTCGGCATCGGCGACGGTTTCTACCAAGTGGGGCATGACCTGCGCATCACCCACCATGACAGAGAGCGCATGCAGATCATGGCCGACGCCATGCGCTGCGCGGCCCTGCTCGCAGACGGAAACTGAGCGAGCCCCTCCCGACCCAGAAGGCCGAGAGAGGCTCGATCGCGCCCTGCGATGGGTGTCAGAAGGCCGAAGCCGCAGAGGTGCTGAGAGAGGAGCTACCGATCGACAGGGGCGGCAGGTGCTTGCCCGCGCACTCTGCGTTGTCGATGGCGGAGATCTCGGCAGCGGTCAGCGCCCGGTGGTAGAGAGAGATCTCATCCAGGCCGCCCAGCAGGCCGTCCGTGCCGGGGAGATCGCTGTTCCCGAAGAACAGGCTGGCGGCTGACGAGAGCGAGCCACTCACGGCGCCGCTAGCACCGCTGGCGGCCAGGCTGCCATCGACGTAGAGCCGGGTCTCCACACCCCGCTCCACCACCATGGCCACGTGATGCCACAGGCCATCGTTCACTGCGGCGGAGGGGGTGGTCGTGGTGGTGTGCGTCGAGCTCCCGTCGTCGATCTCGAAGCCCAGCTGTCCGTCGTCGAGGAACGCCCGGTAGCCCGTGCCGGACACGGAGCGGTTGTAGAGGAACGTCTTGATGCCGGTCTGAAACTCGGAGCGCACCCAGCCTTCGAGCGTGAAGTCTGACAGGCCGACCTCCAGCGTGGGATGACTTGGCACCTCCACAGCAAACGTGCCGCCGTTGAATGACAGGGCACAGCGCACCACGCCCTCAGTGGCCCGGGCGCCCCCAGCGCTCCAGGTCCCGTGACGGTTGTTCAAGGTCTCCTTGGCCAGTGAGCCCTTGCCCTCGTCAAGCTTCCACCAGGCCACCGCATCGGCGGGACGTGGCGTCGAATCCTTCTTGGTGGCCATGATCTGCACCTCGCCGTCAGCCCGGTCAGCGACGAACGTGCGCCCATCGCAGCGCACGATGCGGTCGGATCCGTCCAGGCCAATCACTCGCCAGCTGCGCTGCAGCTCCAGGCCGCCCAGGTTGACCGGGGCGGAACCCGAGGTGGGGACCGTCTTGATCGCCGGACTCGAGAAGGTGTAGCTGGGCCAGACCGTGTCCGTCCAGGCCAGTGTGTACAGGTCGGCGACAGCGCTATCGGCCCAGGTGTAGCGGGTGTCGAACAGGCCCTTGGCGTCGATGCCTTGAATCCGGTTGGTAGACGGCAGGGCCGTTGTCGGCGACAGATCACCATTCTGGTAGACCTCGGTGTAGCCATCAGGGAAGGGGAAGAACTGGTTGCCCGCCACGTGCACCCGATGCATGAGATCGACGCTCACGTCGAAGGGCACGGCCATGCTGAAGAGGCCGTACTTGTTCAGCGGAGTGGCCTGGTTGTAGGTGTAGACATCACCAGCTTCGAACTCCTCGACCACCCGGCGGCCCATGTCCACCACGTAGACGTTGCCGTTGGGGCCGACGGCGATGCCCCGGGGGTCGACGAAGGGGTCGGTGGGATCCCCCTGGAAGGTGTTGCCCGGGTAGCCGTTGCCCCACTTGTCAAAGGTCTGCACCACCCGTTGTCCGCTGAGGCTGGTGCCCGTGGCGTAGACCACCTCTTGCTGGGCATGTCCGGGCAGGTCGTTCACGGCCACGCCCCACGGACCTTCGAGCCAGTTGGACCACTCGAGGGGCACGGCGGTGGTGCCATCGGACTTCACCAGGAAGCGCACGATCTTGTTGGCCCCCGCGTCGGCCACATAGGCCCAGGTGATGGGCGTGTGGCACCAGGACATGACGGCCACATCGACCGGGTCGACCAGCAGGCTGGCGCCGAACGACTGGGGTGGATGGAGGCCTGCTGGCTCGGCCTTGATGGCCGTGAGTTGGGCCTGGGCGGGCGCTCCCAGCAGGAGCGTGGCGAGTCCGGTGGTGATCAGGGAGCGGCAGAGTGTCTTGGCGTTCATCGTTCGAGTCTCTTGGCAGGGCCGACCAGGAGGGCGCCTCCAGCAAGGTGGAGTCGACGCCTGACGCTCAGGCGAATGGGACGGCTTCACTCCCCTCCGCGCCGAAGTGGCCTGGGCACTGCCAGATAAAGTGTGGAAACCGCTTCTACAGTGAATCTCGTTGCCACCCCCTGGCCCTGGCATAGCCGCCGCAGACGGTAGAAGGGCTGTCACAGCCCACCAATGAGCGGGCGAGCGGGCTCCCCACCCCATCCTGAGTGAAGAGGTTGAATCGATGATTGATCCCTACAAGACAGGCCTGTCCACCTTGGTCGCCATTCTTGCCCTTGCCACCGGAGCCTCCGGTCAAATCAGCTCCCTCGATTGGAGCCTCTCTGGTTGCGCCGGCCTGCAAGGAGACTCTCTCGTGGTCTCCGCGCAGTTTGGCGGCTGCACCGTCTCCAACTCAAACGCCTCCTTCACCGCTGACCTCCAGGGCACCTACAACGCCACGGTGGACTGGACAGTCGCCCAGCCCGCTGTCTTCGGCTTCATCGCCATCACTGTGGATGGCTCCACAACCTACTCGGTGCCCGACGTGGCGGGCTGCGTCAACCCACCCTGCCAGGGCCAGACGATGGGCATCCCCATCGCCGTCGAGGCAGGCGATGTGGTCACTGTCCAGGTCAGTGTAAGCGGCGCCTTTGGGGGCAGCCTGAGCGCCACGGTCACAGGTTTCGACTTCACTCCCGACATCGGCATTCTCCCCGGGGGAGGCGCCCTCGACGCCTCTCTCCTGGGCGATGTCCTGGGAGTCGACGGCGCATCCCAGAGCGGCACGCCCATGGCCATCACCGGCGATCTCGACCAGGACGGCATCCATGACTACGCTGTGGGCGTCCCCGCTGAGAATCTCGTCCTCGTGCTCTCGGGAGTGGATCAACAGCTGCTCCACGCCCTGCCAGCCCCAGGCTTGGGTGGAGGCGAGAGCCTCGACTGCGTGGGCGACATCGACGGCGACGGTGTGGACGACCTGCTCGTGGGACGTCCGAACGCCAATGGGTTCCTCGGTCAAGTGGATTTGTGGTCCGGGGCCACCGGCCTGTTGCTGTTCACCCGCCCAGGCGAGGATAGCTTTGACGCCTTCGGCGAAGCGGTCTCTGCGGCAGGTGACATCGACGGCGACGGCACCCCGGACCTGCTCGTCGGAGCCCCCGGCGATGACGGGCCCTCCGGATCAGACGGCCTGGTCTCGGTCTTGAGTGGCGTCGATGGTTCGTTGATCGACCAGTTCGGCGACCCCCGCGGCAGTCGCTTCGGCTCCTCCCTCGCCCTCGTGGGCGATGTGACGCAAGACGGTCTTGCCGACCTGCTGGTCACCGCCGCCATCAACGGGGCCCCCGGAAGCCTGGTGCAACTTCGTGATCACGTGACAGGCCCGGTCGTCGCACAGTTCTTCGGCGCCACCCTGGGTGGAGTGCTGCGCATTGCCGTGGCAAGCGCCGGTGACCTCAACGGAGACGGCACGCCCGACTTCGCCATCGGGACCCCCAGCGCACTGACCAACGGCGTCATCACCGGTGAGCTGGTGGCCTACTCAGGCGCAGACAACTCCCCGCTGTTTTCCCACCCAGGGACGCCAGGGAGCGCGTTGGGACACAGCCTGTCCGCTGCCGGCGACGTCAATGGTGACGATCTCGACGATCTCATCGTGGCGGCTCCCTTTGACGGACCGGGGCGGGCCATCGTCTTGGGCGGCCCTGCAGGCCAGGTCCTCTTTGAGATCGAACCCCAGCTGCCCACCAGTCGCCTGGCCATGACAGTGACGGGCGGCGGGGATGTCAACGGCGACGGCTTCGATGACGTGCTCTCAACGCGCCTGCCCTACCTGGGCACCAGTGAGACCAGTGCACGGATGATGATCGTCTCGGGATCGCCGGCCGATCACGTCGCCCCCTCACTCAACGGCTCAGGGACCCTCCTGCCAGACTCCCTCTTGCAGCTCACAGTCTCCGATGGGCAGCCGTCCGCCGAGACGACGTTGGTGATCGGCAGCGATCACATCGACCAGGCCTTCCACGGCGGCGTGCTTGTCCCCGTCCCCGAACTCATCCTGGCTGGCTTGCGCCTGGACAGCAGCGGTGGCCTTGTCCTGGCCGGTCGATGGCCGAACAACCTGCCGCCGTTCGCCTCGATCTGGGCTCAGGCCTGGACAGCCGACCGGGACGCGCTCAGCGGCTTCAACGCAACGAACGCCCTTCAGCTCATCGCGCCCTGACAGTGAGGAGAGGTTTGCACGCTCCATCGGCAAGGCCCTGAGGACGCCCACGGCTCAGCGCCCCGGCAAGCCAGCCCCTGCGCTGAGGCTCAGCAGAACCGCGACGTCATGACCATTGCTGGAGCCGCCGCTCACGATGACGGTTTGAGTGCCCGAAGACATGACCACCGTGGTATCGACGGTGAAGAGATGCCGGGTCAGCAGAGTCATCTCCACCGGATCCAGCTCCTCGTCCAGGACGACTTCCATGGTCTCCACGGGCCGTTCGATCTCGGTGTGCTCAAGAAACAGGTCCAGACCGAATGTGCCGTCGGGCAAGGGCACCGCCTGCACCTTGACGACCAAGCCCTCGTGCACGGTCTCGATGATCGGATCGGCGATCTTGCGATCTCCGGGCTGCACAACGTGCAGCTGCCAATCGACGACGAAGCTCTGCTCGCTGCTGATCTTGAGCTCGCCCCGCTGACGAGGAAAGGTCGTCAGGGAGGGCGCTGACACCCACTCAACGCCCGCCTCGTCCAGATCAGCCAGGAGCGCGACCTGCTGCTCTGACTCCAGCAACGCGATGGCACTGTCCGACGCGTAACCGAGCTTCGCGAACGTACCAGAGGCCACCTTCAGCACCTTGGCCTCCACGGTGATGACGCCCCGATCCGTGCGCTGCTTCTCCAGGAACGCCTGCACCCACAGCTGCTGCGCCGGAGTGCATTGGGCCACCAACGACGAGCCAGCCATGGATCGGACCTGCCCCGGAAACTCACCGAACGACGGCGTGATGTAGGCCGAGATCATGGTGGCCAGATCGGCGGCAGCGTTGATGGCCAGCTGCCGCTCCCCCTCCAGCTCTTCGAGTTGCTCCTTCCAGGTCTCGGCGTCGTAGCCCACGTCGCTCTGCAACAGCTGGGCGTGACGAACGTCCGCCGCATCGAAGCCGCTGATATCGCCCACCTCGTAGAACTCCAACACGGCGTCGTTGTGAGCCTCAAAGGGGACCAGCACCGGCTGGGTGACCACCAGGGGCTTCGCCCGCCTGAACTCCAGTTCTCTTTCTTGATCTTGGGCGGTCAGGGAGACGGCCAGGGTGGCGAGCAGCAGCAGGGTCTTCAGGGTCGTGTCCATGAATCGGTCCAGGCCAAGGCGAGGGTGCGAAGGGGTTGTTCGGGGGAGGGACGGGCCGCGCGGTGCGTCGTGACGAAGCCAGCGGGCTGATGGACTTCGCGGGTGGTGCCCGACGCGTCGGTCTTGCTGACCATGATCTTCAAGGCGAGCACCCGGGCGACGACTGGAGGCGCGGGTGCAGACTCAGCCGATGACAGAGGTGTGGGCAGCGGCGAGGTCTCTTCGGGCAGCCAGCTGAACACCAGCGCCAGGAGCAGCACGGCTGCCGCTGCGGCCGCCGATCTCCCAGGCTCGCTCGCCCCCATGGCCACCCATCGGCGGCCTGCTCGTCTGGCCGGCCGGCCTGTGGCCAGCGTTGCGGGCACAGCGGTTCGAGCGCAGCCCGACGGCTCAAGAGCCGCCGCTCGCTGAGCCACCGCCGCCAGCCGACTTGTCAGCCGGTCGATAGGGACCAGATCGTCTGGGTGGCTCAACAGATGCTCGATGACCAACTCGTCCTGCAGAGGGTCACGGCGTTCGTCGAGCGCCGCCTGCACGGCCTCCCACACATCTTCGGAGATCACTGTGCGTCTCCTGGTACGGAGTGCGGGGCAGCGCTCGTCGGGCGACCTTCCGCCAGACGTCGTCGAGCCCGGTGCAGGTGGGACTTCACCGTGCCCGCAGGCATGCCCAGCTCAGCAGAGATCTCCTGGACCGACCAGCCATCCCGGTGAAAGCGGCAGAGCACCTGCCGCTCTGTGGCACCCAAGGCCGCCAGGTGATGCTCAATCTCTTCCCTGTTCGCCACGGCGCGAGCCGCCTCTGCGTTCTGGGGCGACGACGGTTCGGGCAAGCCCTGCTGCCCCGTCACCGGCCTGCGCCGAGAGCGCTCCCGCTCGTCGAGGAACACCCTGAACGCCGTGCGCCTCAGCCAGGGCAGCAGGTCGCGCTGCTCATCGAAGGTGTGGGAGTAGCGCAGCGCTCGCTCCATGACATCTTGCACCAGGTCGTCCGCATCGAGAGTTGACGGACCCCGCCCTACCAGCCGCTCCAGAAACGAACGCACCTCTGCCATCTGCTCCAGCAGGCGCTGCTCCAAGGTGTTCGTCCCACTTGATCGACTCAGACGAGGGTTCACACCTCTCCATACCGCAGGGCCAGGCCTAAGGTTGCAAGAAGATCAGCGACGAGCTGAACTCTCCAGCAGGCGATCCATGGCACAGACGCCTAGCCCTCTTGCACCATGGTCACGATCATGGCGAGTTCGTCGGGACCTGTGGGCAGCTTGACTGTGCGCGGAGCATAGCCCGGGGCCGTGAGCTCAACTTCCAACGGAAGCTCCCAGAGCGTCAAGCCCATCAAGGGCCAGGGGACTTTGGCCGTTGAACTGGTTGCGCCCGCCTGTGCGCTGAACTCGTAGCTGCCGCCATCGGTTGGCCAGAGGCTCCCCTCTGCGATCTGGGCACCTTGGTGCAGCACCCGCGCCTCCAGCCTGGTGCCCAGGGGCCAGCGGGAGGGATCTGCCATGGCGTCAGAGAGCGAGGTCGGGGGCGCACCTGTGTGGCTCATGAACTCGTCTGCATGGGGCTGCGCCGATCCCAGCACGATCAAGGTGAGACGGCGAGGCGGAGGCGGGCTGGCGACCACGAGCTCGTGGGTGCCTGGCAGCGGCGCGATGAGATCGAAGAACTGACGGTTGCCTGCGGCCACGCCCAGGGGTGAGCCCCCGATGCTGGCCACCACCCACACAGGCCCTGCAGGCAGACCAAAGACCTCGGTCTCTCCAGTCGATCCCGTGTTCACCTGATTCATGCGGATGGAACCCTGGGTCACGTAGAGGCGCTCGTCCTGGTCATCGAGAAAGACCAGGTTCGCACCAGAGACAGCGGCGCCAGCTTCGTCCACCACTCGCAGCTGCAGACTGCGTCCAGGCATCAGATCGACGTCGAAGACATGTTCGCCCACCTCGAAGAACTCGGTGGGGCTCAGCCAGGGCGCGTAACCGGGGGCTCTGATGGAGAGGTACAGCTCACCGGAGTCGAGACCCGTGAGTTCGAAGTAGCCCCCGGCGTCATGGATCTCTCGGGGAGACCCGCTAGAGCCAGTCTCTGTCTGACGCATGGCGGTCGCACTGAAATGCTCAATGGGCTCCCCGGTCAGGGCATCCTGCACGCTGCCCCTCAGGGCCACGCCGCGCATGGCCACACTGTCCAGGCGAATGAGCACGCCCTCATTGCCGGAGCGTTCGCTCACCACCATGGTCAGGTCCCGATCGTCAGGGTCGCTCACGCGCACCTCGAAGTGCCCGTCATAGAGCTGCTCGAACCGAAAGCGGCCCTGTGCATCGGTGACCGTCTCGTCCACATCGAGCACCCACTCCCAGGTCGTGGGACGACCAAAGCTGGTGTGCGAGTAGGTCACCAGGCGGTCGCCGATCAGGCTCATGGGGGCACCAGCGAGAGGCTCCCCCTGTTCGTCTACAACCTGCCCGGCCAGGACACGCTCTGGATCGAGCCAGACGTTCACGTGGCCCTGACCGTCAGCGGGAATGGCCACGTTCTGCAAGACCTGGATGGCATGGCCGGCGGCCGCGACCATCAGAGCTGTCTCTGCCGCCGCGTCTGGCTCGCTACCAGCACCAAACAGCGAGCCCAGCTGCGAGAACAACCCGCCAGACGACGGCTCTTCTGCGGGGAGGGACCACAGCAAGCCTTCGAGGTGAAAGCCCCCTTGCCCGTCGGTCACTGTGGAGCGACGCACACCCTGGCCCTGCATGGCAGTCACCCGCAAACTCACCTCAGCACCCGCCACGGGAACGCCGTCCCCATTCATGACCGTGCCGCTCAGGCTGACTCCCCGGGTGAGCCGGACCTCCAGGGGGCTCTCCTCCGCACGGCAGTGTCGGCTATATGGCAGCCAGGGTTCGTGGCTCACCGCCAGGTGGTAGCTGGTCGACGCCACCGGCCCCAGGGCGAAGTGGCCGTCGGGCCCGGCAACCCCTCGCAGGGAGACCGGGTCAGACCGGGAGACGCCATCGATGCCCGTGTCGTAGCTGCCATCGCTCGACCAGGTCGTGCCTCCACTCCTTGCCACAAGTGTCACGCCGGCCACGGGCTGTCCGCCCTGGTCGATCACACGACCGGACAAGGTACGGGCGACTTCGAGTTCGAGGACGATGCCGTCGACGTCCGCCCCCGGGGGCACCTCGCCCCTCGCCAGCCAACGGCAGACCATGCCCGGAGCCCTTGCCGACAGCAGGAACGCCGGGCCCAACTGCTCCATCGTGAAGCGACCCTGAGCATCGGCGATGGACTGCAAGTCAGGCGGATCGTCACCGCCAGCCTGACCGAAACGGGGAGAGTCCGTGGACCAACCCAGCACTTCGGCGCCCGGCACGGGCTGGCCCTCGGGCCCGAGCACGACTCCGCTCACCGTGGCAGGAGCGGCCTGGGCCACGACCTCGGCCTCGGCGGCGGCTTCCGTGGCGACCGGAACCGGTGCTGCCAAATCGACCGCCGTGGATTCCAGTCGAGAGGCGGCGACATCAGTCACCACACGGGGCTTCATTGACACCAGCGGCGCAGTGTCAGCCTGCAGAACGGGCACTCTCGCTCCGGGAGTCTCGCCCTGATCACCCAGCAGAACGATCAGGGAGCCAACAATGGCCAGGATGAGCAACAACAAGACAACGTGCAGAGCCTTCATCGACGATGCATCCCAACTTCTTCCGGAACGGTTTCTTGAACACCACCTGAAAAGCGAGCGAGCTGGAGCATGCCGCCCACCTGGCAGGGGCTGCCAACATCTGCTGGCCCCTGCTAACTCCCAAGGGCCACGGCCGGCCCGCTGAGCCGGTTGTAGAGCCAGGCCACCAGCCAGCCGCCGATGGCGCCGTCCGCAAGACCGTACACCGCGCCCAGCAGCACGTCTCCGAACTCAGGGACGCCGCGGTAGCCGGGATAGACCGAGGCCATGGCCAGCAAGAAGTCCTTGCCGAAGTAGTCGCCGTCCGTTGCCAAAGAGATGGCCAGAAGCCCGGTGACGAGCAGGCAACCGGACCAGAGAATGCCGAGCGTCAGCGCCAGCGCTTTCCCGTTCAGTTTCATCACACTCATCCTCCGCGAGTGCGCCGCCCGGCTGTGTCCCTGGCTGGCCGACGGCGCCGGTATGATCGCAGCGCCAGGGTCTCAGCAGTGTAAACCTTCAGCGTAAGAAGCACTCGCCTGCGCTGCGAGACAGCTCTTGCCGTGGGTCAGTGAGAGAGCCTCAGGCGACCGCGAAACTTGTTGAGAGCCGCCTTGAGCCGTGAGGAGTAGTTGTCGGCAGTCTGGGTCATCTGCGCCCTGTAGCTATCCAGTCCTTCGACCTTGGACGTCAGGGTGACGTAGTCCTTCTCCAGCTGTTCCTTGTCTGCGGGCGTCATCAGGGGGTTGTCGCGGCCGACGGAGAGGAGCTCCTCACTGGTGCGGCTGACCTTGTCAAGATCAAGCTTCATCGCCACTGCGCCCTCAAGGCTCGCTGCAATGGCCACCGGCAGTTCCTGGTCGAGCCGGCTGTAGATCATTCCGCCGCTGGCCAGGAGGCCGCTGACCAGATCGCGGGTCTCTTGATCTACCTCGGCGATCGCAGCGGCCAGGGGCTCGCTTGCGTTGAGATAGGCCTGGGACAGATCGCCATCAACCATGACGCCATCGATGCCGTTCACGATGGCGTCCATCACCAAGGCGTAGTTGAAGCGGCTCTCGTCAAGCGGTTGAGACGCGAACGCATCAACCTCCGTCTCGAGATCTGCGAGAGCCCCGTCGACCGTCGTCCACTGTAGCTTCAACTCGTCGCTCAGGCCGTCGACCTCTGCAAGCTGTGGCGAGAGGTCTTGCTTGAGGGTGAGATCCTCCGCGTTTGGGCGCAGCTCTTGGAGGAGGTCGCAAGAAGAGAACGCCGTGAGAGCAACGGCGAGCGCTGCCGTTGAGAGCAGCCGGTCCATGGACATGAGAAGCTTCCCAGAGGGTCGAACGGGGACAGAGGGCGTGAGCGGGCCGAGGATCGTCTCTCGGCCGAGGCCAGGTGCCTCCCCTCCACGGCCCAAGCGGAGACGGGGCGCTTGACGAACACCCTGTTTCTCGGATCACACGAAACGTCAGCGGATAAGCCACACGGCGTCAGCCTCAAGAGCCCACCGCCTGGCCCGCCGGTTGGCCCAAGAAGAAGGATCGCGGAGCCGCGAAAGACAAGAAGCGCACCGAAGCTGCGATCGAGTCCCCATCAATACGCAGGCAGTGGTAAAATGCCGCCCCGGCCGGCACGGGGAGACTCCCTAAGCAAGGGAATCAGCACGACCGGGTTCACTTCTCAGGAGAACATCATGCTTGCAAGTTCACACGCCCTGCGTACGGGCGTCGCCCTTCTCGCACTCAGCACCGCTGCCTTCGGGTTTCAACTGAGCGCCGATCATCCCACCACTGCCCCCGCAGGCACAGGGATCTACAACGGTGGCGGCGGCCCTCCCTTCCAGTACGACGACGGGTCGACTGAGAACGGTCTGGGTCTCACAGCTGGCGGGCAGATGGCCTGGATCCACTACTTCGATGCGGCGCCCGGTGGCTCCGTCATCAGCCACGTCGACGCAGCCGTTGGCTCTGCAGGTGGCTCCAATCCTCCTGCAGGAGGCATGGTCACCGTCTATGTCTGGGACGACCCCAACAATGATGGCAACCCCAGCGACGCCGTCCTGCTGGGCTCGGGCTCGGGCGTGGTGACCGCGCCTGGCACGGACACCATCGTTCAGTACGACCTCGACGCAGCAGTCAATGTCAGTGGCCGCTTCTTCGTGGGAGCCATGACCCAGCACACACCGGGCACGTTCCCCGGTCCGTTGGATCAAGACCAGTCATCAAATGGGCGCGCCTGGGTTGTGGGTGACACGGGTTCGAACTTCGATCCCACGAACCTGAACGCCAACGACGTGCCACCTGTCGAGCTCGACTCCATCGGTTTCCCGGCGGTGTGGCTGTTGCGCGCTGGTGGGACGACATGGGTCGACCTGGGCAATGATCTCGGCGGTCTTGCGTTGGCAGGCTCCGGAACCACCGCTGCCGGTCAGCCGATCACGCTGAGTCTCTCGGGAGCTGCTGCGAGCTCGGCTGCGACCTTGGTCATGGGCTTCTCGGCGCTCAACGGAGCGTTCAAGGGCGGCGTCATGGTGCCCAACCCGGACATCGTGATCCCAGGCTTGGTCACCGACGGTAGCGGCGATCTCGTGATCCCGGGCAACTGGCCCGACTTCCTTGCTCCGGGCAGGGTCATGTACTTCCAGTACTGGCAGCTCGATGGCTCCGGCCCCCAGGGCTACAACGCCAGCAACGGACTCTCGGGCACCGCGCTGTAACCCGAAGTTGTCAAACCACGGCTCGGGCAGCGCCTGAGCACCATCAACACCACGAGCCCTCGGCGGTTTCCTGACGGAATCGCCGGGGGCTCGTGCGTTGGTCAACCGCTACGAGAAGAAGCGCTCCCAGCGGGTGCCGCTGAAGTGAGCTTTCAGCTCTGCGAAGTTGCTGATCGCGTCGGCCACATTTCGCTGCCCCTGCTTCTTGAGCGGCGAGTGCAAACGAGCCTCCTGCACACCCAGAAACTCCTGCACTCCGGCCATGCAGGACTTCGTGTCGCCGGCGAGGTCGTCGTAGGACACAACGAGGACGGGGTGATCTGCGAACAGCTCCCCACAGGCCCCCTCTCTCTCTTCCGTTGCAGTGAAGAACCGCTCGCAGTCTGCAGGGTCGAGAATGACGCTGTGGTTCACGGACTCGCCAGCCATGCTGTTCCAGGCCCCCGTAAGACCGGCCAGCCGCAAGGACAGAAACATCGCCAGCTTGTTGGCTCGCTGAATGTGAATCACCCGCAGATCTCGGTCGGCCCTGATGAAGTCTGCGAAGGCTGCGAAGCGTTCCCTGACTTCGGCGAGGTCGTAGGTCGCCGCCATGAACGCCGAGAAGTCGTCGCGCTTCTTCTGCGTTGCCAGCGACACGTGAGCCGTGTCCATCTCGCTGAGAAAGAAGCTCCCCGCGCCGAGCTGGGTGTAGATCATCTTGTATCCCACCGCACGGGTCTGGCCGGGATAGGCGCGATAAACGGTGTTCGACACGTATCCGATCGGATCGCGCACGATCTCGTCCAGATCATGGCCGCGCCGGGAGAGCAGGTGAAAAATCTCGCCGAAGCACACGATGTCGGGGTGTGAGCTGAGCAGGGACTGCAGAAAAGTCGTCCCGCTCCGCCCTGCCCCGAGGATCACAAAACGCGTGTAGGGAGCGGGGTTCATTGGGGGGATCCTGCGCTCTCACGACCGTGGCCTCCAGTGCAATCTCCTCGCCTGACAGCCAGGACGCTCAGGGCACGGCGACCTCTCGCCCTTGCAGCTCCAGCATTTGGCGCTGATACTCGAAACAGATGATCCTCGGATGCCGCCGCCCCGAACAGCCCATCCGCTCTCCCCTCTCTCCCACCGTCCCAAGGCGTTGCTCCATGAAGAAGGTCGCCCCCGCTCGCCGTTTCCTGTTTGCCCGCCCCTTCGTCGCCTCCGTGCTCTGCGGCGCCGCTCTCGTCTGCGCCCAACCCGCGGCGCTCGCTCAGTCCATGGACGACGTGCCCACGCCTGGGCCCACCCTGCCGGGATCGCTGCACGGCAGCGAAGCCCTCGCCGCTCTCGGTGATCGCCTCGACGACGTGGCCGCTCAGCACGATCTCGACAGCGACGCCATGCGCTCGTTGCTGAGCGACGACCCCACGGTGTGGCTCACGGCCGCCGAGCGCCTGATCTTCGTGGACATCCCTGCCGCTGACCGCTTTCAACAGGACGACGGGCCCAGCTGGTCCGGAACGATCCCCACCTCTCAAGCCTTCTTGCTGCACACCAGCCCGGGCAACGATCAGGTCATCTACCTCGACTTCGACGGCCACAAGAGCAAGAACAACGGCTGGGGCCACAACATCGACTTCCCGCCCTTCAACACGTCCGGGAGTTCAGCCACCTTCACCACCGGCGAGCTGCAGTCGATCATCGCGCACTGGGAGTACATCAAGGAAGACTTCGCACCCTACGACGTGGACGTCACCACCGAGGAGCCAGACCAGGACCACCTGAAGTTCAGCTTCGTGGGTGACCAGAAGTACGGCATCCGCTGCGTCTTCACCCAGGCCACGGGCGGTTTCGGCAACGGCATCGGCGGCGTGGCCCAGCTGGGCAGCTTCAAGTCACTCTGGGACCAGCCCTGCTTCGCCTTCAACAAGGGTGACAACACGGGCTCCATGACAGGCAGCCACGAGGTCGGGCACTCGCTGAACATGATCCACGACGGCCTCAACGGATCGACCTATCACCCCGGGACGGGCAGCGGCGCCACCAGCTGGGGCCCTATCATGGGCGCACCCTTCGGCAAGACCGTGGTGCACTGGAGCAACGGCGACTACGCCGGGTCGACCACCACCCAGAACGACACGGGCTTTCTGTCCAGCCCGTTCGCTTTCGGCCTGGGCGTGCTGACAGACACCGCGCCCGACGTGGTGGGCGCCGGCGAGCCTCTGCCCATCGCCTGCCCGGGCACGTCGTTCGCCACGGTCTTCGGCATGATCCAGACCCGCACAGACGTGGACGTCTACGAGTTCAGCACCAGCGGCGGGCCCGCCACCATCACGGCCACGCCCTGGAACCCGGGGCCCAACCTCGACATTCGCCTGGAGCTCTACGACGGCGCAGGAGCGCTCATCGCCTCCCATGACCCGAGCGGACAGACCAACGCCAGCATCAGCCAGAGTCTCGCGGCCGGCAGCTACTCGGTGCTCATCGACGGCGTGGGCAAGCCCGGCGTCTACAGCGACTACGGCAGCGAAGGACAATACGACCTGACCGTGAACGCCGTGCCGTCCGGTGCCTTTGCAGACCTGGGCTCGGGCCTGGCTGGCACGGGCGGCGTTCCCGTGGCCACCGGCAGCGGCCTGCCCTGCGTGGGCACCACGGTCTCGGTGGACCTCACCGGCGCACGGCCCAACGCCAGCGCCTGGCTGGCCGTCGGCATCGGCCAGCTCAACGCTCCCTTCAAGGGCGGCCTGCTCGTGCCGAACATCACCGTGGGCGGCGCGTTCATTCCCAGCCCCACCGACGGCGCCGGCGCGGTGTCGCTGCCGTCGACCTGGCCTGCGGGTGTGGTCGCCGGTGTGCCCCTCGACTTCCAGTTCTGGGTGCAAGATCCGGCGGGGGTTGCAGGCTTCGCAGCGAGCAATGGGCTGGAGTTGATCACGCCCTGACCATGATCGCCAGTGAACCGTTCCGAGTCGCAGCGGACGACGGGTACTCGCTGGCCGCCACGATCTTTCGGCCGCCCGCCACGCAGGCGATCGACCATGTGGTCCTGATCTGCTCGGCCATGGGCGTGCGCCAGGCCTACTACTACGACTTCGCCGAGTACGTGGCGGAGCGGGGCTGCGCGGTGATCACCTTTGACTACCGCGGCGTGGCGAGGTCGGCGCCGGAGCGCCTGCGGGGCTTCTCGGCCCGGCTACAAGACTGGGGCCAGCTCGACATCAGCGCCATGATCGCCCACGCCCGCGAGGCGTTCCCCGATCTGCCGCTGTCGGCGGTGGTGCACAGCGTGGGCGGCCAGGTGCTGGGCCTGGCGCCGAACATCACCGAGCTGAAGAGCGTCCTGGCCCTGGGCGCCCAGAGCGGCTACTGGGGTCATTGGGATGGTTCCGATCGCCTGCGTGTGTGGTCGCTGTGGCACCTGATCATCCCCACCCTGTCGCCGCTCATGGGCTACTTCCCCTCTCGCTGGTTCGGTCTGGGCCGCAACATCCCCCGGGATGTCGCCCGCCAGTGGGCCCACTGGGGACGACATCCGCGATACCTCATGGCCCGCATTCCCGAGCAAGAACGCCAGGGCTACGCACGCTTCACCGGCAGGCTGCGCTCGGTCACAGCCAGCGACGACTG
>Ga0209992_10000741_pt1 | contig 40424 bp, 21 predicted proteins | sample 2SBtaG_2_FD_182564 | JGI IMG/M metagenome (GOLD analysis project Ga0209992, IMG submission 182564) | Deep subsurface microbial communities from Kolumbo volcano to uncover new lineages of life (NeLLi) - 2SBTROV12_ACTIVE470 metaG (SPAdes)... | ecosystem: Environmental > Aquatic > Marine >...
TGCAAATATATTATTATTAATAACCTAAACACAACTCAATAAGTGTTCTTTCAATTATAAATACTGAATTAATTTAATAATTAATATAGTATTATTCCTATTATTAGAATTTAATTAATATTGTATGATTTAAATAACAAATCTTATAAAATATAAAGAAATTAATTTAGAATAATAAATGGAATTTATTTATTTAATAGTTTTTCAATTTTTAATATTTGTAATTGGTGGTTTAATAGTAAGTTGCTTTAAAATAAGAATAGACAAACCATTTCTTTATATTTTCACATGTTTATCTGTTGGATTATTTATTCCAGTTATTGCATATTCTTTAATAAAAACAGGATTAATTTCTGTTAATATTATAACGATACCTCTAATTTTATTATTTGGAATTTCTATTGGATTTAAAAGACCTAATTTAAAATTATTTTCTAATCAAATCAGTAAATACTACAAACATCTTATTTTTTTATTTATAGTAAGCTCTTTAATATATGTTTGGAAATATTATTATGTTTTTGGTCATGGGGGGGAATTCCCATTAGTAATAAATATAGATGATTTTTGTCATGCTACAAGAGCAATGTATTTTAATTTCAGTGGTCTTGAAACTACTAATCTAAATTACATATCAATTCCAGATGGTGTTGAGCCATTTCATTATTTCGAGGCATGGATAATAGCTTTTTGTCAAAATTTTACAGGATTTAGCTATTGGATTGTCGAACAATTAATTGTTTATCCAATTATTAATGGGATTATTATAGTAGGGGTTTGGTCTATTGTTGAGATTTATTCTAAAAAAATTAGGTATTATGTGATATCTGTTTTTGTAATAATATTGAGTGGGTTTTTTATGGAACCTTTAAGAGAGATTTCATTTTTTGAACATATCGGTCAATTTGCTAATAATACAATTGATGAACATTGGGGATTAAAGTTATCTATAGTATATGTTGTTATTTTGGGGTTTATTAATATTCATTTATCTGGAAAGAAAAAATACGCATTTCTTTTATTGATGTTCTTACCTATTTTTTCAATCACTCTAGCTCCTTCTATATTTTGTGCCACAGTTATCATTATAGTAATTAATTATTTTACTAAATATAAATGGATAGGGTCAGATATAAATATAATTTATGTGTTAATTCCAATTATTATAAGTGTTATGATTCTAGGATTTTACAAATTTTTTCAACCAACTATGATTCAAATAGAAATGCCAAGTGGCATCAGTGCTGTATTAAATGAATTTAATACAATTGATAAAATGAAATCTAAATTTATTATTTCAGCTGAGAAGCTTATTCAAGCTATAATTTTATATTTTCCTTTCGTTTTAATTGGGACTATAATCTTATTTAACTTTAAAAAATCTGATAGATTTAAAAGTTATATGGGATTAATTTCTGCTTCAAAAATATTAATAATTATTGCGTTAATATCGCTTCCTTTTTGGAGTATTTTTTATTTTATTTTTGGTTCATCTGAATTTTTTTATTATCCGACTGTTCCAATATTAAATATTTTGTCATTATTAGTTTTGATTATAGCTTTAATGATATTTGAAAAACAATTTTTTCATAAGATATTACTTTCATTTTGTTTAATTTCTTTTTTATTCTATTCTTATAGAAGCTATTATAATTATTCATTACATATGAGCAGAAATGGATCAAATAAATATTCAGATGAATATCTAGTCAAAGTGTCTAATGAGTTAAAAGAAATAGAAAATAAGGTAGGTGGAAAGATTGAAGCTGAAGATGAACTTGAGTTTTCTGATTCTTTTGATGTAATTGGATTTTATTTGATGGGTTTATTAAATGAACCTTATTCATTAGTTTCTCTTACTAGACACGATAATAGACAATATGAAAATAAAAATGAGAAAAAATTATCAAAAAGCGCACCATATTTTCAATATATAGAAGAACAGAAAATAAATAATACTATTATTGATTATGATCAATCTATGATTGATTTTTTGAAAAAATATAGGATTAAATTTATTGTTATATCAGGCAATATTGATGTGCCTGAAAAAATTATTGATATTACAGAGGATATTATAATTGATGATAAAACAAATGAAAAGTTTGTTGTACTAAAATATTAAAAGTCTCCAAAATAACATAAACAAAAATCTAATTGGATGCATTTTGCATTTTTTAACCCTATTTCTTTTATCAATTGTGAGGGATGGTAAAAGAAATTTAGATGTAAATCAGCAGTATATATGTGAAATTTTTGTTTAGGGACTATAATTATAATTCTTTTTCTTGTCACTCGCTTTAATTCGTTTATAGCAAGATTTAAATTCCTGACATGTTCTAAAGTATGAAGACATATAGTTGTGTCAAAAGAATCATCTTTAAATGGTATTTTTTCAACATTACATTCTTTTGTACTTAATCTAATACCAGAATTTTCTGCTTTTTTATTTACAATTTCTAAATTACTTGAAGCTAAATCTGTTGCCATTACTTTATGTCCAAGATTTGCACATTCAATAGACATATCTCCATTTCCACATCCAACTTCTAATATATTTTCTCCCTTTAAATTATTTAAAACAAATGAAATTGTTTTTTTTGTATTATCAGTTTCTCTCATAGGAGATATCTTTTCATATGCTTCTATAAATTCAACTTCAGACATAAAAAAAGCTTTTGTTTTGAAATCAACATCCATTTTTGAATTCCATATTTTCACTATAATGGGATAAAACCATCTGCTGTCTCTAATTATAGGTGGTATGAATTCATCTAATATGAATCCAATAGTTTTAGTGAATTTAGATTTTAATTTCATTTGAATTTGGTTTTTTTAATATAAATAGTAAACCTATTAAAGCAGGTAAAAACATTAAGATTAATCTATATAATAAAGCTGCTATTAAAATAGGTTCTTTTTGAAATTCATTATTAGAAAATAAGAAAAGAATTAATGCCTCATCACTACCAATCCCATTTAATGTAAATGGAAATAATCTTCCCAATGTTAAGAATGGAATAGAAATAATTACCAATTTTAAGGGAATTGATAATCCGACTATATTAAAACATAAGTATAGTAAAATATAAGTGACAATCCACGCTATAATAGATAATATAAATGAAAATAAGATTTTTGAAGGTGGTATCTTCAAATGAGTAATTAATAATTCAAGATCAATTTTTTTTATTTTTTTTGAGATGAATTTAAAAGGGATATTAAATAATTTATAATTATTAAAAAAATTAAAATAATATAGGAAAATAAAAGGAAGTATACTCAACATACCAGCAATTAAAATTGTGTAGTTTTTTGAAAAATAAAATGCAAAAGGTGTTATAAATAAGATACTTCCAATGGCTATTAATTTGTCAATTAAACTAATTGCTAACATTCTTTCTTTTATACCGGTCCATTTATATCCGTAATAGCTTTTTGCTATATCCCCAGTTCCAGATGGGAGTACAATGTTTAAAGAAGAACCAACTAAAAGAAGTTTAAGTGATTCGATTTGAGTTATAGAGATTTTTTTTTTTTTGTCATTCATTAAAAATGACCATCTAAATGATCTAAATAGGATTGATAAAAAAAGTAAAATGGTTATTAAAAAAAAATTTAAATAGGAGAATTCAAAATTTATCTTATTTAATAATTCAAGATCAATAGAAAGAAAAATTAATGTTACTATGAGTACACTTATTGCAAATTTAATTAGCTTCTTTAGCATAAGAATATTAAATAATTAGAAAATTAATTTTTTGTAATTCTTTTTTGAATCTTAAGTAATTCCTTTTTTAGAAGATTATTTTGGATTCCAAGAAACCCTAAACCTAACATGTTAATGCCGCCAAGAAAAAGCACAATAACAAAATTTGGAGAGAATATCCTGCCAATATTTGAGATCAAAAAATCTGGATTAAAAAATCTGCCATAAACAAATAAAATAGTAGATATAAAACTAATCAATAATAATATTAAACCTAATATTCCAAAAAGTAGTATAGGTCGTTCTTGTATTAAAAAAATCAAATGCTTTATGGATGTTGCTCTGAATTTAAATTTTGATTTACCAACTTTTCTTTTAGTAAGTGTTCCTGGTATTTCTAAATGTTTATAATTGTTAGCAAGTGCTTTGGATATGATTTCAAGATGTATTTCTTTGTCATCTGAATCTAGCCATAAGCTTTTAATTACTTCTTTTTTATATGCTCTCACTACACAGGTTGAGGTATATATTTTAGGTGTAAAGGCATATCTATATATAAAATTCCCAAGTTTAGAAATGAATAATCGAAAGGGAGAAACTCCAATTGTTTTACCCCCAGGCATATAAGCTGAAACAAGAACAAGATCTAATAAAGGATCAGTTTCTAATTCTTTGATCATTCTAGTTATATGTGAAACATCATATGATAGGTCAAAATCAATAGTACAAATTATGTCACCATTAGCATAATCAAAACCAGTTCTTAAAGCTTTTCCTCTTCCTTGATTGATTGTATATCCTATTACTTTTAAATTTTCATTTTTAGCTTCAAGGTCTTTTGCTTTATCCCAAGTTTTATCTGTACTGCCATCATTAACATATATAATTTCATAATCAGATATATTATGATTTTGAAATTCACTTTCAATTTTAGAAAAAGTTGTATGAAGATTATCTTCTTCATTAAACATTGGAGCAATTACAGAAACTTTCATAATATTATTGTAACATTAGCTTTGTCTGCAATATTAATCAAACTAATTAGTATTTTTTATTTTTTTTCTATTTAAAGACTATATTTTTTATAAAAATAATTATTTAGAAGAATTGATATTTCTTTTGATAAGTTATTTCAAATTAAAATATTTAATTACTTAACCACTATCCTTTTTGTCTGACTAAAACCATTATTTGAAATCGTAATAGAGTAAATACCTGAATTTAATGAAGTAAGGTCTATATAATTAGAATTTAATTTAGTATTTAAAATTAATTTTCCTGTATTATCAATTACTTTAACTCTAGCATCTAATAAATTATCCTTAGTGGTAATATTAAATATCCCATTTGATGGATTTGGATAAATTTCAAAAAGTGAAACTTTATTTTCTTTAATAGAAATGGGAGGAGTTCCTGTTCCTGTAACATTCTGATACCTTAATACTGTTTGTGGAGCACCACCTGCATCATCGGTTGTTGTACCATATATCAAAACAGGTTCCTGAGTTTCTTCATCAAAATAAAAGTAATAATCATCATTGATGTTGATGGTAATTGCAGGAGTACCGATCATCCATAATATAATTTGAAATGATTCGATTACATGAACTCTTACTACACTGTCGAAGTATTCTGGTTGTCCACCAAATGTGCTTGGAGGTAGAATTAAAGTGCCATACTGATCGGGTGAAGCCTGATAATTTCCATATGCAATTGTCACAGAGTCCTCACCAAATCCAAATGGGGTCATGGTTCCTGTATAAGTTGCTGACCAGTTGACACCTGGTGTAATAGGAAATTCATACCTGTTCCAACCCTGGTCATAATAAATAGAGCCTGCAGTAGGGTCTGTATATCCTAATCTTGATATAGTATTCGTAGCTGTATTAAAGTATTCATAACCTGGACTGACCGAATTAACCATAGCTACAGTTGCAGTAGGAAAATTAGCAGCTTCAGCAGTAGTGCTAGGATCTTCAAACCAAAAATTGATAGTAGTGCCAGCATTAAATAATGATTGATAATCCCATAGAACATCAATAGCTCCACCAGAGCCATCTGGGTTAAAACCAAAAGTATTGGCATTTATATAGTTTACAGTATCATTTATTGACGGGATTTGATTTGTAGAAGTAATTGTAGGGAATTGAGCAAAATTACTTTGTAAAATTCCAATTGTTAAAACAAGGGTAAAAAGTTTATTCATTTGTGATATTGTTTTGATGGTTAATTTACCTTAAATGGTATAAATATCAAAAGGAATATGAGTTTATTTAAAATGAATTTTCAACCACCTGATCAAACAATTCTTCCATCCCAATACCTTCTATAGCTGCCATTTGAGGAATGATGCTTTCTGCTGATTGACCGGGTACTGTATTGATCTCAATCAAATAAGGAATTTTATCTTTAAGTATATAATCTGCTCTGGCTATACCTTTTAATCCTAGTACATCGTAAATATGACGGGTTAGGGATTTAATTTTTCCTGTCATATCTTCAGGTAAATCTGCAGGTGTAACTTCATTGGATTCTCCATGATATTTAGCTCCATAATCAAAAAAATCGTTTTCTGTAATGATCTCTGTAATAGGCAATACTTTAATTCCGTTTGATGAAAGGAATACACCATTAGTAACTTCTCTTCCTTCAATAAAAGCTTCAACAATTACTTGACTTCCATGTTCAAATGCATGTTTTATAGCATTAGTTAACTCGTCTTTTGCCATCACTTTAGTTATACCAAAACTACTTCCTCCATCGGTTGGTTTCACAAAGCAGGGGAGGCCTACATTTTTAATAATAGTATCCTCATTGATTACATCACCCTTTTTAATTAATACTGCTTCAGCAACATTAACTCCAAAGTTTTTTAAGAATTGGTTACAATGGAATTTTTGAAAGGTCAATGCGGTAATAGCTGCGTTGGGCGTGTTATAGGGTATTCCTAACATATCAAAATAACCTTGCAGTTTTCCATCTTCTCCTGGTGTGCCATGAATGACAATAAAAGCGTAATCAAAGCTATGCTTAGTGCTGTTTTTAATAAAACTAAAATCATTTTTATCAATAGGATATCTTCCATCATTATCATAGGCAGTCCATTCATTCTCATCAATCACTACTCTTGTTGGATGGTATTTTGTATGGTCTAAATTGTCAAAGACAGTTTTAGCACTTTTAATAGAAACTACTTTTTCATTACTATATCCACCTTCTATTACTGCAATTTTTTTCATTAATTCAAAATTAGTTTTACATCTATTATGTTGGTATTAAAAGGTTAAAATTTATTAACGGGGTAGTGTTATATGTATTACAGAAAGCAATATTTTTATCTTTGCTCAAAAAGAAACTAGTATGGGGATAATAATATTTGGATTTATAGCAGTTTTGATCCTTTTTGCAATTATTTTCAGAAAATATTTGAAATCTTTTTTCAAGTTTCTGATCTCTCCACTTTTTCTGATCAATTTTTTTCTTTCTATTGGTACAGCTGTGCTTATCTTTTATTTAATTATGAATTATTTGCATAATTATACGCAACATGATGATAAAATAGTGGTTCCGAATTTTATAGGATTGCACGTTGATGATGTGGATGAATTTATTAAAGGTAAAGACTTAAGGTATGTGGTGAGAGATTCAGTTTATTCAGATGAACATCCCTTAGGAACTGTGATCAAACAAGATCCTATATTTTACGCAGATAGTATTCCTAATTATGTAAAGCCAAATAGGAGAATTTATTTAACAATAGTTAAACGAATAGGTGAATATAAAGTAGTTCCAGACTTGTTATCCGATAATAATTCAAAAGCTGTTGGTAAAGCTAAATTAGAAATGGCTGGTTTTAAGGTTGAGCTAGAGCTATTCAACCATAAAGATAAAGACAAGGTGATCGATGTAAAATATAAAGAGAAAACTATTGATAAAGGCACTAAATTATTAAAGGGTTCCGTTATAACACTGGTTTATGGAAGCGGTGCAGCAGGTGAGCCTGTGAAATTGCCTAATTTAAAAGGAATGAAAGTGATAGAAGCTAAAAACCAATTAGGACTAGTTGGATTAGATTATATTGTTGATTATGATAGTGCCATGACTGCACTAGACTCTATGAATTTTGTTGTTTTCAGACAAGATCCAAGACCTGTATCAGTACAAGGTGGAATGGTTCCGTCAGGAAGTACTGTTGTTATCATGGCAAGGAAACCAACTACTGATACTATTACCACGATTCCAATTCAATAAAATGAGGTTTCTTTTCACAATTATATGTTTTGTTGCTCTTGGGCTAAATAGTGTTTCTCAGGAAACCTTAACACCTCTTCGTTATAATCAAGCATTATTAAAAGAGACATCTTTTGAGAAATCTAATTCACCCATTCATGAATCTTTTATTTATCTTTTTGACACCATTCATTTGCCAATCATAGATGATTTTTCAACTGATAAATTCAAGGTTTTTGATGCTGAAATTGGAGATCCTAGAGTGTCTGATACTTCTTGGTATGCATTAGATAGTAATGGGATGGTTTCATTTACAACTAGCTATATGACAGATACGACTTACATGTATGAATATGATACAGTAGCTGGTTTTGGATTTGATTCTATTATTATTACTTCTATTCCCACTATACCAGGGACAATCATCGTTTATGATTTAACATCTTACCCTATTACTTCATCATCTGTTGAAGTTTGGGTCAATAAGACAAGCCATGATAGTTTATGGACAACAACCATCTCTCCAGATTATACTACAGTTTCTACAAATCCAGATCTATCTCAAGATACAGTTACACTTTATTTTGTAGATACAAATGCACAGGATGTTAATTATATATGGAAAGACATCTATACCTATAGAAATAGCAATTATCCTGTAGATCCTTTATCTATAGGGGTTGCTACTTTTGATGGGTTAGATGAGAACGGATATCCATATGATTGGTCTTCTGCTTCAGCACAGGGCATAGCAGATTACCTTACTTCTAAGCCAATTTTTTTACAAACCGATCCAGGTGGAGGAACTTATTTACCCATTGATTCTATTTATTTAAGCTTTGTCTATCAGCCTGGTGGTTTAGGAGAGGATCCAGATTTTCAGGATTCATTAGTGTTGGAGTTCTATGATGTAGCTCAGGATAAATGGAATTCTACTTGGAGAACACCAGGATTTTCTAGTGATCAGTGGGAGGTAGTTAATATTTTAATTGATTCTTCAGTTTATTTAAGAGATGGCTTTCAGTTCAGGTTTAAAAATTATGGTTCTTTAACTGGAGGATTGGATCATTGGCACATAGATTATGTGATACTTGATGATTTTCGATCATTTGACGACACTACAATGAATGATTGGGCATTTCAATATCCATTGAATTCAATGTTAGCAGATTATACAGCCATGCCTTGGTCGCATTATGAACAGGATCCTTATTCAATTTTACTGGATACTCTTAACGTAACTACTTATAATTCGTATACAGGAGCTAAAATTTTACAACCTTCATTTATGGAGCTGATCCATGAAGGAGTCACGATCAATACAGTACCCTACTTAGCATCTGTAACAAATGTTTCTCCATTATCTGCTTTTAACATGCATTACGACCCAGACCCAAACTTTTATTTCGATACTACACTTGCAGATACATTTGCATTATTTGAAGTGAAATTCAATTTGGCTACTAATACCACTCCTGAAAGACTGAATGTAAATGATACTTTATTACATCAGCAGAAATTCTATAATTATTATGCTTATGACGATGGTAGTGCAGAAGCTGCTTATGGTTTAGTGAGTAATGGAGCAGAGCTGGCTTATCAATTTGAGCTACCTTCTGGAATAGTAGATACCATTAAATCCATTAGCATTCATTTTTCACCCAGTGTTAATGATGCAAGTACCGATCCTTTTTTCTTACAGATATGGGATGATCTTGGCGGTGAACCAGGTGATACCATTTACTCAACAGATGATATTAATATCCCTGTAACTTATATTCCAGAATATAATTTAGGTGTAGATGGTTTTTATGAATATATGCTTCCAGAAAAAGTAGCAGTTTCGGGGACTTATTATGTTGGATGGAAACAATCTACAGCCAATAGACTAAATATAGGTTTTGATAAGAATATTAATAATCAGGATAAGATATTCTATAATCTAGGGACTGGATGGAATAATACTGGATTTGAAGGTTCATTAATGATGCGACCTGTTTTTGTTTCGGATATGGATGCTGTGTTTGCTGGAGTTACAGCCATAGATCAATCTGAATTTAGCCTATATCCAAATCCTGCTCAGGATCAATTGTACATTGATATTGCAGATCAAACTGCAGACTATACCATTTATGACCTCAATGGAAGGTTAATTGAAAAAGGGAATATCCGATATTATCAATCATTAGACGTTTCTTATTATAACAATGGCGTTTATTTGATCTTATTGAATTTCGAAAATGGTTCAATAGGTAGGGAAAAAATTGTTATTCAGCATTAGAATTCATTCTTTTGATTAATGGTAGATCAGAATGAAGATATACAACAGCAAGAAGATTCAGAAGAATTATTTGAGCATTATCATTACCTAGCAGATCCTGGACAGGAGAAGCTTAGGATTGATAAGTTTCTAATGGACAGAATTCCCAACACATCAAGGAGTAAGATTCAGATTGCTGCCCACAATGGAAATATTTTGGTAAACAAACAAACTGTTAAACCCAATTATAGGGTAAAACCAGGAGATGATATTTCTATAGTTCTTCCATATCCTGTTCGAAATTTAGAATTAATAGCAGAAGATATACCAATTGAAATTATTTATGAAGATGATGAGCTGTGTATAGTTAATAAACCAGCTAATATAGTAGTGCATCCGGGTTATGGTAATTATTCAGGTACTTTGGTGAATGCTTTGGTTCATCATTTTGATCAATTGCCAGAACTTCCATCAGACTATTTTGGAAGGCCGGGTCTCGTACACAGATTGGATAAGCATACTACAGGATTAATGGTTATTGCCAAAACAGAGAACGCTTTAACGCATTTAGCCAAGCAATTTTTTAATAGAACTACCTATAGAAGATACCATGCTTTGGTTTGGGGAGATTTGGAATTAGAAGAGGGGACCATAGATATGAATTTGGGTAGATCGCCTAAAAACAGAAAGGTAATGACCACATTCGATGAGGAAGATCTTGGTAAAAAAGCCATTACTCATTATAAAGTGGTAGAACGATTTGGTTATGTAACGTTGATAGAGTGCCGCTTGGAGACAGGTAGAACTCATCAAATTAGAGCACATATGAAGCATTTAGGACATCAGCTTTTTCATGACATGGAGTATGATGGTAATAGAATTGTAAAAGGAACCACCTTTACTAAATACAAGCAGTTTGTTGAAAATTGCTTTAAGTTGCTTCCAGGACAGGCTCTTCATGCTAAATCTTTAGGTTTTGAGCATCCCAAAACTGGGGAAAAGATGATGTTCGATTCCGAGCTTCCCGATTATTTTAATGAAGTGTTGGAAAAGTGGAGGAGGTATTCTAGTCAAGCAAATAAATAAGTTTAGTTATTTTTATAGTAAACTTAATTTTACATGAAAAACATATTTTTTATTTCAATTGTGCTTATTCTTTTTAGTTTTAGCTCTGATGCAGCATCTAATGATAAGATCAGTACAAAATCAAAAAGAATTATAGATCACTACCCAATATTTGAAGAAGTGTTGACGCATCTTTATGATCAGCTAGAAACAGGTTGTGATAATTGTAGCTTTAATATTGCAAAAATGCCTAATGGCTATTTTTTACAGATAAAAGAACAAAAAAAACCTTTTGCTGTTCTTGAGGAAGTTGTTTTATGGGAAGCCAATTCGAAAGAGTTTATAAATATTGAAATAGATAGAATTGAAAAATATTTAAAATCTAAAGATAGTTACCCGGCTTATTTGTTTGATGAAAGGTATAAAGAACACTATGATGAATATGATTTTGTAGGATTAGAGCATTTATTAAATACTCGTTCTCTTTCTTTCGATTTTATGTTATTTTACGGATACGATGAAGCAAATGAAGACATCATTGATTTTCTAGATGGCGAAAATAATTTATGCCTAGAAGATCTTGAAAATTTGGCAAGGTCTTATGATCATTATGCAGGAAATTGTATTCACCCTACTCAATGGAATAATACTCCTGATTTTGCAAAGAATTATAAATTGACAAATTTCCAGAAAATTGAATCTTATAGAATTGATAAATTTTTAAAGGTGGTCAATAAAAGCCTTTCTTTTTATGATGAAATCGTTAAAAAAGATCCTGATTATGAAACTCATTTGATTGGTAATGTAGAGCTAAAGAGAGCAAATAATTGTATGCATTATTATAGTTCATTAAGATCTGTAAGGGAAGATAAATTAGCAGAACAGTTTCTTGAATTAGCAGATTACCCGCAAAGGTATATTCAGATGGCTAAAACATATCTAGATGATTGTTCTCCAAATTCTATTTTAATTACTAATGGAGATTCTGATACCTATCCACTTTGGTATGTGCAGGATAAATTAGGTTATCGGAAAGATGTTGCTGTACTTAATGCCTCTTTAATGGGTACAACATGGTATTTAAAAATGAATAAAGAAAAACATCAATTAAAAATGCAGCTAGATTTAGATGCTTGTTTTGAAAATGAAATTGGCTTTGCTTATATTAATGACAATAAAAAAGACACCTATGATCAAATAAGTACATTGATAAATGAATTTAATAATAACATTCGATCTAGTACAGAACAAGGTTATGTTTCATTAAATGTAGGCAAATTATATGATGTGATTTATCAAGACACAATGCTGTATGTTAAATTAAAACAGCAATATTTATTATTGTCAGACCTTGCTTTATTGGATATCATACAAAACAATCCAACTAAAAAAGTTCATTTTGCTTCATCTTATTATTTAAGATCCTTTGGTTGGAATAATAATTATAAACAAAGAATGATAGCCTGTGAATTAACTCCCAATCCAGAATTTGAAAAATATGATGCTATTTCAAAAAAGTTGATTGAGAAAAACATCAATAATATTAATGTTGAACACTTTAGGAAATTAGGAGGCTTCAGAAACTCTATTTTATTGAATTATTACTTTTATTTAAGTGATCTTTATAGAAATGAACCTGATAAAGCAAAAGAACTTTTTAATATAATTGATGGCAAATTACCCGATAACCTTTTTTACGATGTAGAAAGTTTAGATATACTACTTTACAAATATTTAATAAAAGGTGTTTTTAAAAATGAAGATATAGCTGATTTTGAAAATAATTTTAATTCGCATGCTCTCAAGCATTTAAAACAAATTAAAATAACTCCAATTAATTGTATTAAGAATTATGAAATTTTGAATGATATCTATCGTATTTATGAACTTCTAATTAATAATTCTTTAAATAAGGATGTTACTTATTCTAATGAAGACTACAATAAGATCTTGAATATTATCATTCGAAAGATTAATCTTGCCGAAGAAAATAATGCATTGGATAACTTAAAATGGACCAAAGAAAAGTACCTTTCTTTAAAGAATAAAGCAGAGGAATTAAAAACTAAGATTGAACCCGTTAATGAAATTAATTATAATGCTTCTTATATCGAAGGTAAAAAATTATTCAAAGGATTATGTAGTTCTTGTCATCATCCTACAAGAAATGGAACTGGTCCTGCTTTAAAAGGCAACAAACAAACGTGGATTGATTATGCAGAAAAAGATTTGTTTTATGAATTTATAAGGAATCCTTCGGAGATATATCATTCTGGTAAATCTAAGAGGGCTAAATATATTTGGAATTATGACCCATCTGTAATGCCACCTATGAATTTATCAAATGATGAAATAGATGCCATTTATGATTACATAGAAAATTGTTATTGATTTTTTTTGAAAAGGAGAGACTGGCTTAAAATATCAGGAATTGCATCTTCAGGAATGATCATGCCGAAGTTTTATGGAAGTAATTTCATTAATGACTTATTTTTAGATCAAACATTAAAGGCTAAAGATTTTGGAGAGGATTTTTTATGGGGGGCAGCTTGTGCTGCTTATCAAGTAGAGGGTGCATGGAATTTAGAGGGGAAAGGTGCATCTGTTTGGGACACTTTTACCCATAAAAAAGGGAGGATCCATAACAATGAGAATGGTGATGTCGCCACCGATTTTTACAATAGATATGCTGAGGATATTGCCTTGGTTAAAAAGCTGAATTTAAAAGTATTTCGATTTTCTATTTCCTGGTCCAGGATCTTTCCAGATGGAATAGGTAAGGTAAATCCTAAAGGAGTAGCGTTTTATCATAAATTAATCGATGAATGTATTAAGCAAGATGTAACACCTTGGATCACTTTATATCACTGGGACTTACCTCAAAAATTACAAGATCAAGGAGGGTGGGCCAACAGGGATATCGTTAATTGGTTTTCAAGCTATACCCATTTTTGCACCAAAGAATATGGAAGTAAAGTAAAGAATTGGATGGTGATGAACGAACCCGCTGCTTTTGTAGGGTTGGGTTACATGCTAGGATATCATGCTCCTGGAATAATAAACCCCTATAAATTTTTAAAAGCTACGCATCATACCTGTTTGGCCATAGCAGAAGGGGGAAGGGTAATAAGAAGAAATGTTGTAAATGCCAATATCGGAACCACTTTCAGCTGCTCTCATATTGACCCTCACAGAAATGATTTAAAAGATGGTAATGCTGTAGCAAGATTAGATGCTTTATTGAACCGTTTATACATAGAACCTTCTTTAGGGTTAGGATATCCTATTGATGGTCTTCCTGCATTAAAAAGGATAAAAAGATATTTTGAACCTGGTGATGAGGAAGCTTTAAAATTCAAGTTTGATTTTATAGGTCTTCAAAATTACTTTCGGGTAGTTGGTAAAAAAAGTCTTTTCCCCCCTTATTTATGGGCCAAGCAGATTGCTGCTGAAAAAAGAAATGTGCCCATGAATGAAATGAAATTCGAAGTTTATCCCGAAGGCATCTATAAGATCTTAAAGCAGTTTTCTGGATATAACATAGATAATATTATCATTACAGAAAATGGAGTATGCTATAAAGATGAACTTGTTAATGGAAGGGTGCATGATAAAGAAAGAATTCAGTTTTTTAAGGATTATCTTTTCAATATATTAAAAGCCAAGAAGGAAGGAGTTCCTGTTAATGGTTATTTTGTTTGGAGCCTAACCGATAATTTTGAATGGAGTGAAGGGTATGAACCAAGATTTGGATTGGTTCACATAGATTTTCAAACACAGCAAAGAACCATAAAGGATTCCGGATATTGGTTTAAAGACTTTTTAACTAAAGATTAATCGAAGCTTACTGTAGCTTTTTTCTTTACAGGTAATTGATATTCCATGTATAATTCATGTGTTCCAGCAGAATAGTTCCTTATACTACTCAAGGTGTAATCAAAAGCATATCCAATCATGAATTCATCTCTTTGAATTCCCACCATAGAAACAACCGATTCATCATGTCTGTAAGAGATTCCAGTCCAAAGATTTTCTTTATAGAATAATCGGGCGTTAACATCGAATTGAAAAGGTGATGCAATTGTATATTTTAATAAAATAGAAGGCTCCAGCTCTAAATTGTCTCCCATTGGGAAACGATATCCTCCAGATAAATAATAATGTCTTACTTGACGGTTCAGTTCTTCAATATTATCACCAAATTTTAATTTATTTTCTATGAGTTGAGGTACTGAGATCCCAAGGAATCCTTTTTCGGAATAATAGTATAATCCAAAGCTTCCATCTGGGTTAAATGATTTTTGTGTAGCACCATTGAGTACCTGGTCATTGGTGTTATTTAAAATAAAGTTGGATCCATCCAAAACATGTTGAGTAAGAGAAATGGAGAGCCCCATTGCTAATTTAGAAGCATCATTTATTTTTAAATGGTAGGAGTAGCTACCTTCAAAACCAATATTTCTTAGAGGTCCTGTTACATCATTGTAGAGGATGCCACCAACTCCCATATTTTCTCCAATAGGAGAGTGGACGCTAAGCATTTGTGTTCTGGGTGCATCATTGAACCCTGCCCATTGTTGTCGGAATGAAGTGCTTATGGGCATGTATTCTTTAGTTCCAGCAGCAGCAGGATTAATCAAGAATTGATTCAGCATGTATTGGCTATTATAGGTTAGTTGTTGTGAATAACCTGTAAAGTTAATGCTGATTGTTATTAAGACGATGGTTAATTTTTTCATACTCCTTAATTTAAATTTATCTCAAAACTGTTAATGAGCCAGTGTATATCTCATCCTCAGAAATTTTGACTATGAAATAGTAAACACCAGCTGGAATTGCTTTATCTTTAAAGGTGCCGTCCCAATCATTCTGATAGTTGTCATTTTGATAGATCTTTCCACCCCATCTGTTAAATATCTCTACTGAAACATCAGTATTATCGGCAATTCCACTTATGATCCAAAAATCATTGGCACCATCACCATTAGGAGATACTGCAGTAGGAATGACAATGCAATTTTCATTTTCTGTCTCAATTGGAATGATCAGCATAGCAGAACATGCCAATGAATCGGAAATATTTAAAGTGTATTCACCTGCACTAAGCCCAGCTAAAATAGAAGTAGTGTCTCCAGTAGACCATAGATAAGCAAATGGTGAAGTTCCCTGAGAAACAAATGTAGAGATGCTTCCATCTGCTTCATTTTCACAGCTTTCATGAGTTACTTCTACATGAACTACTAATGAATCTGAATTATCAATAGTAACTGAATCAGCAATTGAACAATTATTAACATCATTTATCATAATATAATAGGATCCCGGTGCTAGATTAACAGCTGTAGGAGAGGTTTGGGTAGCAGGGTCATTCCATAGAATAGTATAGGGTTGTGTTCCTCCTTGAATATTACTGATTGCTAGACCATTATTCATTCCACATGATGTGTTAATAATTGTAATACTGTTGGTTAGTTCCAGGGGTTCTGTTATTGTTACTGTTTCAAAAGCAATACAACCTACATCGTCAGTAACTTGAACTAAATAGGTGCCTGCAGTTAAACCAGTAGCAGTACTTGATGTTTGATTGCTAGGGTCATTCCAGCTAAAGTTATATGGTGCTATCCCACCAATTGCAACAGCACTTGCACTGCCATCTGCATTCCCGAAACAAGTGGCAGCAGATGTAGTTACAATAATTGAAGGATCTCCTTGATTACTAATAATGGCAGAATCTAAAAGAATACAACCGTTATCATCAGTAATGGTTAAATGATAAATTCCTGCATATAGATTGCTTGCAGTTGTAGTAGTTTGATTACTTGGATCATCCCATTGATAGGTAAGATTGCCTGTTCCTCCACTTGCTGAAACTGTAGCACTTCCATTGCTGTTTCCACAAGTAGCTTCTATAATAGAGATAGTTGCTATGATCTCAGTAGGTTCATTCAATACAATAGTATTAAAGGTTTGACAACCATTGTCATCTTGAACTATCACAGTATAGGTGCCACCTCCTAAACCATTGAAAGTACCAGAAGATTGGAAACTAATGCCTCCATCAATACTATATGTTAATGCTCCTGTACCTCCAGATGCTATAATTTCAATTGTGCCATCATTGCTTCCAAAACAGATAGGTTCTGTAGAATTTAATGAATTAATAGTGGCTCCACCTGTGCTTCCAATAGTTTCATTTCCAGAAACTTGACAGCCATTCCCATCTTCAATTACTACATTGTATAATCCAGTATTTAAGTTGGTAAAGACACCACCTGCTTGAAAAGTAGCCCCACCATCGATGCTGTATTGAAATGATCCTGTTCCACCATTTCCAACTAAAGAGATGGAACCATCACCAGCACCACAATTCTCATTAATGGTATTACTAGCATAACTTAGAGCAGCTGGGTCAATAAGCTGTGTAGTGTCGTAGGTTTGACATCCATTGTCATCTTCAACTACAATTACATAAATACCTGCTGAAACAGTACTAAAATTATTGCTTGACTGAAAATTAATGCCAGCATCAATACTATATTGCAAAGGAGGTGTTCCTCCACTAGCTGATATGGTAATGACACCATCATTTCCTCCACTACATAAGGGGTCAGTTACATTAATATTCGATATGGTGCTTCCTCCCGTGCCAGCTATATTGCCATTACCAGTTGCCTGACATCCATTGTCATCTTGAACAACTATGTTGTAAGTACCAGATGAAAGACCTGAAAATGAATTAGCAGATTGGAAATTAGCACCAGCATCTATACTGTAAACTAGAGTTCCTGTACCTCCAGATCCATTGATAGTAAGAGATCCGTCCATTACACCACAATTGGCATTTGTTGAAGTTGTATTAAAGGATATTACCTGAGGTTCAGTTATAGTTGCATTTCCTGTAATTTGACACCCGTTAGCATCTTCAACCACTATTGAATAAATGCCATCTCCTGTATTAAAAGTGGGAGAAGATCCAAAACTAGCACCTCCATCAATACTATATTGTAATGACCCTGTTCCACCGCTAGTAACAATCACTATAGAACCATTATTCCCATTACATAAAGGGTCAGTTACATTGATTGAGTTGATTGTAGGACCATCTTCAGATAAGACTGTTTCTGTTCCATTTGCTTGACACCCATTGGCATCTTCTACTATAATGGAATAAGTAAAACCTGTTAAACCAGAAAATGTTCCAGAAGATTGAAAATTAGACCCTCCATCAATACTGTATTGAAGTGACCCTGTTCCTCCATTACCAACTATAACAATACTTCCGTTCGCATTTCCACAAGTTTCATTGTTTGCTGAGCTTGTAAATGTGATCAAAGTTGGATTATTTAAAGTAGCACTGCCAGCACTTTGACAATTATTGATGTCTTCTATTACAATTGAATAATTACCTGAATTTAGATTGTTGAAAGTAGAAGAGTTTTGGAATGTTGCGCCACCATCTATACTATACTGTAAGCTCCCATTTCCTCCTGATGCATTGATTATGATGGATCCATTTGCATCTCCGTTACATAAGGGATGAGTTAATGTGTTAGTAAAAGTAATAGCTGCAGGTTCTACTAATGTTACGGAAGAGGTGATTTGACATCCTATATTATCTTGCACCACAATTGGGAAAACACCACCGGATAATCCGGAGAAATTACTGCTAGATTGAAAAGTTGTTCCGCCATCAATGCTATATTGAAGTGGAGGATTTCCTCCAGAAGTTGCAGTAATAGAGATGGTTCCGTCTAATACTCCATTGCAGCTAGGGTCGGTTGAATTAATATTAACAATGCTGCCCCCACCTGAGCTTCCTACTGTTTCTGTACCAGCACCTTGACAACCCAATGCATCTTCAACTACAATGTTATAATTACCTGCAGCTAAACCATTGAATGATCCTGAGCTTTGAAAAGTTGTTCCACCATCAATACTATATTGATATGTTCCGGCTCCTCCATTTCCTGTAATTGTCAATGATCCATCTAATAAGCCACAATTTTCATCAGTAGCAGTAGCTGTGTAATCTACAAAGGTTGGATCTGATAAAGTTATAGAAGAGGTAGTAGAAAGGCATCCATTATTGTCTTGTACAATTAGATCGTAATTTCCTGCAACTAATCCACTGAAAGTGTTATTGGATTGATAGGTTGCTCCTCCATCTATGCTATATTGATAGGAACCTGTTCCTCCACTTGCTGTAATAGTAATTGTTCCGTCAGTGCCACCATTACAAATTGGATCAGAAGAATTTTCTGTAAATGTAACTGGTGAAGGATCAACCAGAGCAACAGTAGAAGGAGTAGATTGATTAGAAGCATTGTCTTCTACAATTACATCATAATTTCCTGCTACTAATCCATTGAATGTATTAGATGATTGCCATGTAGTTCCTCCATCAATACTGTATTGATAGGTAGGTGTTCCTCCATTAGCAGTAACTACTATACTTCCGTCTGATGATCCGTTACAAAGTGGATTAGTGTTAACTGTGCTATGTGTCACAACTGTTGGATTAGGGTTGTAAATGCCAACTCCAAATCCTGAAAAACCATTAGTGAATGATGCGGTAAAAGTTACATCAGAATTGAAGGATCCGATTGTCGCTGCAACATTATTGATAGTATAACCTCCAAAATTTGTTGTTGTAACATCATTGATTCTATTATTTCCAGCTACTTTAATTATTTCTGCATTGCTTCTGTTATTTCCAGTAAAGGTTTCCCATGCTGTAACCTCTGCTTCTTCGTAATACAGTGTTACATCAAAAGTCCCACTTGCATTAGTATTTGTTGGAGTCACCGTAAATGTTTTTGAATGTAAATAATCTGGAATACTTGCACTGGCAAATTCTAGTGCAGTTGGTGTAGAGCCATCTCTGTCTACTTCTACTGTTACACAACCGAAATCATGAGAAGATGAATTAGCGATAGTCATCATTACATCATTGGTAATCGGATCATAAAAATGAACAGTTTCATTTGGGCCAACATTGGAGGTTTGAGATACTCCTGTATTTACAGCAGTCTGTACTCCTATAGGTACAGTGCCTGTAATTAATATATTATCAACAGAACAGCCATATAACCATCCAGTACCATCACTATAGTTGATAGCAAACTGCACATTGTTATTACCTATATATGCTGAAATATCAACTATTTGGTTAGTCCAGTCTACATCTATAGGTGAAGCTACTATACTGGCAACTGTATTAAATGGACCACCATTAATGGAAACTCTTAATTCTGCAGTTTCTTGATTGCCTTGATAGCTGTTGTTTTCATAGTAAGAGTCCATTGACAAAGACGCACTTGTGTAATTACTAAGGTCTATTGAAGGGAAAAATAAATCAACATCGTTCTGATCGCAGTCACATGCATCATCATTGATCCAGGCAAATTGAGTATTATTTGTAGTAGGAATTGCATAAAATTGTGAAGCAGCTGTAGCTACATCTCCTATTTGCCAAGGATCATTACCTGCTCCTGCAGGGTTTGTACTTGTAAATGCACCTATTCCATTTTCAAAATCTTCAAATAAGATAGTTAAATTATTGGTCATTGAAGTAGGTGGTAGATCATCATCATTAATTGTAATAGTCACAGTTTGATTAAATGAACCAGCTGTTGCATCTCCACCATTGGCATTTAATGTGTAGTCTAAATCAATAGTTTCAGCACCTTCTACATAATCGTCATTGTATATCCAAATTTCTACATTTCCTACTAGGGTAGAGCCATCTAATGTATGAGTAACATTATTTATTGTATAATCAATCCCTTGTGTTGCTGTGCCACCTGTGACATTTACTGTTACATCTGCTGGTTGAGAGGGGTCTGATCCAATTTGTATTGGAACTGTAAGTACATAATAATCAAGACATCCACTAGTTACATTTGCGTCTGGTTCATTTACAGAATAGTTGGAAGAATTGAACTGTACTAAAGGAGTACAGGTTGGAATAGTAAAAGAAGCGATCCTTGTGCTCCATGCACTAGCTGGATTGTACATTCCTGTAAACCAAAAAGTTTCACCATCAGTTGGATCTAAACCAATGGCATTATAATCTCCATATCTATTAGAATTATTTGCTGCAGAACCATCAATTATTACAGTTTCAGGTTCAGTCATAACTCCTAATGGGTCACATTCTTTTCTACCAGTATATCTTAAAGATGGGAAGGTGGAATTACTAGAAACATTATAAGCAAGTGCTATTTGACCAGTTGCTGAAATACCAATTGACCCCATCCATCTATGATCAGAATCTGGCGCATAAGTTCCTTCCTGATAAATAGACCAGCTTCCAGAAGTTCCTCCTGTTCGTCTTAATTCATACCATCTAATTCCAGCCCAATCATTACCATCAACATCGGTTACATGGCAGCATACCATGGATTCATGAGTCCCAAAATTTCTATAATGAATTCTGTTCATTAGTATTTCTCTTAATGGGTCTAGTGTAGTCCCTGATCCTGGTTGAGGAATACATGAAAAAGAAGTATAGCCACATAATTCAGACTCATATGGAGATATTGCCAAAGTTGCAACTTGAGTTAATGAAGTATTCCCTGGATTGTTCCAGTCAATATCAAACTCCCATATTTCCAAGGCATCAGTGGCAGCTCCATTCCAAGCATCATCTCTCATTCGCATTACCATTGCGGGAGTACCAGTAGGAGGAAGGGTAGTTCCATTTAAACTTACTGGAGTTGCAGCTTGAAATCCAATGGTTCCAAAGTTGGGAACACTGAATCTTTGAGAGGTAGCTGCTGCACCTGTTAACATACTAGCTCTGTCTAAGGCATAGACTGCTGAAGTGTTTTCATTGGTTGTTAGAATATATGAATCGTTCCATATAGAATATTTAGGATAATCCGGAAAGCTGGGTGCGTTAAAAATATAAGTATTCCATGTCCCTAAAGGATCTCCTGTACTAGAAACAGCAACATGAAGATTATTGCCACTGGAAGAAAACTCACTCATTAACCATCTACCAGCTAATTCATCATATAGTACTATGGGATCTCCAGCTCCACCAGGCATTCCAAAGTAATTGTCAAAATAGGTTTGGTTGATTACAGTATTTCCTGACTTGTCAAAAATCTCAAAATAAGAACCTGATCCACCATTAATCATTTGTATAACATAAGTTGGACCTACATCAACTGATGGGTCTGCAGGACTTACACTTGTATATCCAATCCCTTCAAAATTCTGATTTAATGCTTTGGGAACCCCAGAAGTGTTGTAATCTTTTTGGTGGATTGGATCCCATCCATTAGGCAATGCATTTGGGTTAATATTGTCGTTTAAGATCCAGTCTGTTTTTGGGTGGTATCCAATTTTTTCAGTTTTAGTAATTTCATTAACTGCATTAGGGTCTTCAATATAATCTCTAAGCTCAATAGTAACTCCATGAGATATTTCAGGGATTACTGTTACATCGGTAAGGACATTGTGATCTGATTTTTGAGAGTGATTGATTGAAATTATTTGGCAAAGAGCAAGAGTTAGAATAAGTTTTTTCATATTTAAAATAGGCTTGTTTAATAAAATTCCAAATGTTTGGGGATGTCAAACATATTAAATGACGTGAAAAATTATATTAGTTGTTTTTTTAATACACATATTTAAACGAAAATCCGTTAAGTAATTTTCATATGGTTTTCAGTCATCTTTAAATATCGTAAAATATTTTTAAATACAATTGAAAATCCAAAACCACTAAGGATATATATTATAGGTAGAATATAAATAATGAACCTAGATTCATGGGATGCGTGTGTTAAGCCTACGACTATTGAATGCCCAATTATAATTGATATGATTAAAAGAATTATACTTCTTTTTTTATAATAGAATAAACCTAATAAACCTAATAAATATGCAGGTAAGACCCACATAAGAATATGAGCTTTATATTTAAAAGAATGATGCTCTCTTATTTGAATAAACATTTTTCCGATTCTAAGACTTATTAATTTTAAACTTGAAATTGGGTGGTCAATTACATATATAAAAACACTACTCCAATTAGATTTATTATAGCTAAGATCTTTAGGCATCTCAATCCTTTCATTTGGGTGATCCCAAATGACTTCCCCTTTAATCATTAGCTCATATGGGTTAGTTACTTTTGTAGAGTTATTAATAATTATAATAGATACAGTACCAATAATAAATAATAGTAGCGATAATAAAATTAAACTAACTCTTATTTTTAGATTTAATCTAGTTGAATAAAAAATAAAAAAACAGCATACAATAGGAATAAAAACCCAACCATTAGGTCTAATGAGGATAGTTGCAATAAGGATTATTGAACATATAATGTAATTTTTGAAAGATGGATTTAAATGTGCTTTATAGATAGACCAACAAGAAAAGATTACAAATGAAGAATATAAAGATTCAGTTAAAATGAATAAATGCCAGGTAGTGATGAATGGATTTAATAAATAAAATCCAAAAGAAACAATACCGCTTAATCGGCTACCAGTTATTGATTTAGTAAGGTCATATATTAAATAGGCAGCTAATAATGCTATGCAAATCTGGATAATTGGAATAATTTCTATTGAAAATCCTATCAGTTGAAAAAAAGCAATAAAAATAATATAACCTAAATATTGCCCTCCTCTACTTTCAACTGGAAGACTATTTAAAAGATTATCTGCTCCAAATAGATATCTATCTGAGTCTAACCAATATTGAACTCCAGGAATTCCGGTCGTTAAAGCTCCGTATTTCCAGTTAATATAATTAAGGTATAGAAAGCGAATTAGAATTAAAGTAATTAAAATGTAGCTAATTACTTTTTTATTATTCTTTATGAATAACAGGGATTTCAATATTTATTTATGAATTAATCTCATAAAAGTAAAGCTACATTAATGAGGAACTTTCTTATTTACTAATGAGATAAAGTTTTCAACAGCATTTGTAATGCTTCAAATGACTTAGTAAATTAGTCGCATCTAAATGGAGGGGGAGCTATGTTTTTAATTTTTGATACAGAGACGACAGGATTACCTAAGAATTTTAAAGCACCTGTTACTGATACAGAGAATTGGCCAAGATGTGTCCAAATTGCATGGCAGTTACATGCTGCTGATGGTACATTAATTGAAAATAAAGATCATCTTATTCTCCCTGATGGTTTCGACATTCCATTTCAATCTGAAAAGATCCATGGCATTTCTACTGAATTAGCAATTGAAAAAGGTACTGCTCTTGAAGTTGTTTTAAAAGAATTTTCAGAGGTTATTAAAAAGGCAGATTTTATTGTTGGTCAAAATATAAGATTTGATTTAAATATAATGGGATGTGAATTCCATAGATTAAATGCAGATAATGCTTTATTAACCCTTCCAGTATTGGATACATGTACTGAAAAAACTGCACAATTATGTAAGATTCCTGGAGGAAGAGGAGGAAGGTTCAAGCTTCCTACGTTAACAGAATTGCATGAGTTTTTATTTAATGATCCATTTGCTGAGGCACATAATGCAACGGCAGATGTTGAGGCTACCGCAAGGTGTTTTCTGGAGTTAATCAGAACTAAGGTCATTAGCTCTAAAGAATTGTTATTTGATGATCAGCAATATGCAGAGTTTTTAAATAAAAACAATTCTTTAATTCAGCCTGTTGGTATAAAGCATGTTAATTTAAAGAAGCAAAGTCAACAACTTAAGAAAAGATCGGCTAAAGATGATCTTAAAAAAGAAACTGATGTTGATGCTACTTTATCATTACTATCAGATGTTTCTTTTTCACATTTACATAACCATTCTCAATTTTCAATACTGCAATCTACTACTCAAGTTAAAAATTTAATAAAGAAAGCTTCTGAAGATGGTATGCCTGCTGTTGCGCTAACAGATGTTGGAAATATGATGGCTGCTTTTCAATTTGTAGAAGAAGGGTTTAGACATAATTTAAAGATTGACTTACAAATTAAAGAGCTAGAAACAGATGAGAACCCAGATGAAAAAGAGGATCTTATCAATCAATTAAAACAAAAAAAATTAATCACTATTGTGGGTAGTGAATTCTATGTTTGTAATAATAGGTTGGATCATTCCAATAAGGATTATGGATATATGACTCCTATGTTGGCAAAAAATAAAAATGGTTATCAGAACTTGATCAAACTTTCATCAGCAGGACATGTAGAAGGGTTTTATTATGTGCCAAGAATAGATAAAGAGATATTGCTGGAATATAAGAAAGATATTATAGTTACATCAGGAGGACTGCAAGGTGAAATTCCACAATTGATCTTAAATGTTGGTGAGGCTCAAGCAGAAAAGGCATTGTTATGGTGGACTTCTAATTTTGGGGATGATTTTTATATAGAGCTAACTAGGCATGGACTCGAAGAGGAAGACATGGTCAATGATGTGCTTTTGAAGTTTGCAAAAAAGCACAATGTGAAGTATTTCGCTTCAAATAATACCCATTACTTAAATAAAGAAGATGCTGTAGCACATGATATATTATTATGTATTAAAGAAGGGGAACGAAAATCAACTCCAATAGGAAGAGGAAGAGGGTTTAGGTTTGGATATACTAATGATGAATATTATTTCAAGTCACAGGAAGCAATGAAAACGCTTTTTGCAGATCTTCCTGACGCTATTAGAACAACTAATGAAATAATAGGTAAATGTGAGATGTATAAGCTGGCTAGTGATGTGTTATTACCTGCATTTGATATTCCTGAAGAATTTAATGACCCAGAAGATCTGAAAGATGAGTCTTTGAAAAATGGGGAGAATAGTTATTTAAGGCATTTAGCTTATAAAGGAGCTGAAAAAAGATATGGAAAAATAAACAAAGAACTTGAAGAGAGATTGGATTTTGAATTGGAAACAATTAGGAATACAGGGTATCCTGGTTATTTTCTAATAGTTCAGGATTTTTGTAATGAAGCTAGAGAGCAAGGGGTTTCAGTTGGGCCTGGAAGGGGGTCTGCTGCAGGATCAGTCGTAGCTTATTGTACAGGCATAACAAATGTAGATCCTATAAAGTATAACTTGCTTTTTGAGAGATTTCTAAATCCTGATAGGGTGTCGATGCCTGATATTGATATTGATTTTGATGATGAGGGAAGGTCAAAAGTTATTCAATATGTAATAGATAAATATGGGTCTAGTCAAGTTGCTCAGATTATTACCTACGGCTCCATGGCTGCTAAATCTTCAATTAGAGATACAGGTAGGGTATTAGATCTTTCTTTAAATGAAACGGATAGAATAGCTAAGCTGGTTCCTGATATAAAGCTAAATACATTATTTAATTCTAATGAGAAAAAGCTGTCTGAAAAATTAAACTCTGATCAGATTAAGATGGCGCTTGATCTTAAAAAGATTTCTGAGCAAAATAATTTAGAAGGGGAAGTGGTAAGACAGGCAAAGTTGGTGGAAGGATCTGTTCGTAATACAGGAATTCATGCTTGTGGAGTAATTATTACACCATCAGATATAAGAGAGTTTGTCCCAGTTGCAAGGGCAAAAGATTCTGAGATGTGGTGTACACAGTTCGATAACTCTGTTGCAGAGAATGCAGGATTATTGAAAATGGATTTTTTAGGGTTGAAGACATTGACTCTAATAAAAGACACTGTAAAAATAATTGAAGCTAGAACTGGTGAAAAAATTGACATTGAGAATGTACCGTTGGACGATGAACAAACGTATCAACTTTTTCAACGAGGAGAAACCATAGGTGTTTTTCAATATGAGTCTCAGGGTATGCAAAAACATTTAAAATCTTTAAAACCAACTGAGTTTTCAGATCTTATTGCAATGAATGCGCTATACCGTCCAGGTCCACTTGAATACATTCCAAGCTTTATAAAAAGAAAACATGGCAATGAAGAAATAAAATATGATTTGCCAGAAATGGAAGAATATTTAAAAGAGACCTATGGGATTACTGTTTATCAAGAGCAGGTGATGCTTTTGTCACAGAAATTAGTTGGGTTTACTAAAGGTGAAGCAGATACACTTCGAAAAGCAATGGGTAAGAAAAAATTTGACCTTCTTGCTAAAATGAAGCCGAAATTTTTGGATCAAGGAGAGCAAAAAGGACATAATAGAGAGGTTCTTGAAAAAATTTGGAAAGATTGGGAAGCATTTGCTTCATATGCATTTAATAAATCGCATTCAACCTGTTATGCCTTAATTGCATATCATACAGCTTATCTAAAAGCTAGGTATCCTGCCGAATACATGGCAGCAGTACTAAGTAATAACATGAAAGATATAAAAAAGGTGAGTTTCTTTATGGAAGAATGTAACAGAATGGGCCTTCAAGTATTAGGACCTGATGTAAATGAAAGCTGGTATAAGTTTGCAGTTAATGATAAAGGAGAGGTTAGGTTTGGATTAGGGGCTATTTTGGGAGTAGGAGAAGGTGCTGTTAAGAATATTGTTTCCGAAAGAAAAAATGATGGACTATATGGTTCAATTTTTGATTTTGTAAAAAGAATCAATTTAAGAGATTGCAATAGAACTGTGCTTGAGAATTTTGCAATGGCAGGTGCTTTTGATAGTTTTAGTGATATTCATAGAGCGCAATATTTTAAGGAGGACGAAAAAGGCAATATTCTAATTGATAAGGTCATTAAATATGGGCAGGCCTGTGATCGAATTAAAAATTCTACACAAACCTCAATATTCGATTCAATTTCAGATTCTCCTGAAATACCTGAACCTAAAATTCCAGAAGCTGAACCTTGGAATACATTTGAAAAATTAAATAAAGAAAAAGAATTAGTTGGTATTTATATTTCTGGTCATCCCTTGGAAGATTATCAAATAGAGCTTGATAATTTTAGGAATATTTCCATTAATGTTTTACAAAATAAGTTGGCTGAACTTCCTGAGAAAGAATTTTCATTTATTGGGATTGTCAATAAAGCATTAAATCTAGAGAGTAGAAGAGGTAATAAATATGGTGTGCTAGAAATTCAGGATATGATGGGGTCTATGGAGTTTAGACTGTTTGGCGATCAATATTTAAAATTCAGTCGTTTTTTCGTTAATGGTTGTTTTTTGCATATAACTGGAAAAATACAGCTAAAGCCAAGACATTATAATTCAGATGGCAAACAAAAAGAATTTAAAATTCAGCATATTGAATTACTGTCAGAAGTACTAGAAAAGAAAGTAAATAAGATTTATTTGAGATGGGATGCCAATTCAATGGATGCATTAGAAATACAAGCTATTGATGAGATTTTTTTGAAGAATAAAGGAAGTAAACCTGTTTATTTTGAATTGGTAGATAAGAATGATTTTTCTTCTGTTGTGCTTGCTTCTAGAAATTTAAAAATTTCTTTATCAAACCTGTTGTTGGATCAGCTAAAACAACAAAATAGTTTTTTAGGATATTCTGTTAATCAGTCTAAAATAAATGAATTCGTTTATAATTTAAAATTAGCTGAACACAAAAAGCAAGGTGAAATAAATGAGCCTAGCCTTTCAATTTAAGGTTTAAAATTAATAGATTTAATTTGAGATAATAGAACTTGGTATTATATTCGTAAACAATTAAAAAAAATATAAAATGGCATTAGAATTTACAGAGGCTAATTTTGAAGAATTAGCAATGCAATCAGATAAAGCAGTATTAGTTGACTTTTGGGCAGAATGGTGTGGACCATGTCGTTTGGTAGGTCCCCATGTAGATGCTTTAGCAACTGAATATGAAGGTAAAGCCGTGGTGGGGAAAGTAAATGTTGACCACAATCCTGGCATTGCTGCGAAATTTGGAGTTAGAAATATTCCTACAATAGTGGTGTTGAAAAATGGTGAAGTAGTAGAAAAAGTAGTAGGTGCAGTTCCTAAAGAAACACTGGCAGAAAAGTTAGATGCAAATCTATAGATGATAATCTATCTCTGGATTTGAAAAGTTCCAGAATATTTTTCTTCATCTTGATGATTAGTAAGTATATAGAGATAGGTTCCATTTGGAAGTTCTATACCTGCTGTTGTTCTTCCATCCCAATTATTCTTGTAAGGAAAGGCTTGAAAAATTGTTTCTCCCCATCGATTTAGGATGTTTAGTTCAAACTGATCATTAATCCCTGTGATTTTAAAATAATCATTGATCATATCATTATTGGGAGTAAACACATTAGGAATAATTAGTTCTAATGCATCAATGGTTAGATCTAAACAATAAGTTTCCCAACAATTGAAATTATTGGTTGAGGTTAAGCAAACAGTATAATCACCAGGATATTCATAAATAAAACTAGGGGATTGAGTAGTGTCTAATGTTCCTTCTCCAAAGTCCCATAACCAGGATACAGTTGTGTCAATTGAAAGGTCATTAAATGTAACTGTACTTTCGGCAAGTATACTAAGTGGGCTATAATCAAATAAAGTAGTATGGTAATTTATATCATTGATCATATAAGTAACTGAGTCTCTGCATCCATTAGTATCTACTACAGTAAATGTATATGTGCCAAGATTTAAATTATTAGTATCAATGTTATTAACTATGCTGTTATTCCAATAATAGGTAAGGGGAGATGTCCCATTATTAACATTCAACCCATTAATATATCCATTTGATTGTCCACAGTCTTCATCATAGATAGCTAATAATAACGTGTCGATCTCTGGACCAGGAATAGAATCAATTAAAAGGTCTAATGAATCCTGACACCCATATTGATCATTTACTATTAACAGGTAGCTACCATTAGAAAGGTTTGTTTGATCAACTACAGTACTTGAAGTTCCATTCCATGTGTAGTTATAGGGAGATATACCCCCTGAAATAGTAATACCTGAAATTGAACCATCAGATTGATCACAGGACTCATCAATAATTATCATTGAAGTTGTGTCTATCACAGGAGAAGGTATGTTGTTAATTGTATAAGGACCTGTAGTTTCATTACATCCTAGACCATCGGATATTGTCAATTGATAAGTTCCTGCTATAAGGCTGGTTGTGTCTATGCTTGTAGTCGTTGTTCCGTTCCAATCAAAAGAGATAGGGCTCAAACCTCCAGTATAGCTTATTCCTGTAATGCTTCCATCAGATTGGTTACAATGCTCATCTACAATAGAAAGATTAGATACGTCAATTGTGATGTCAGGGACGTCAATACAAAACCTTTGTTCGTTGAATGCTTGTCCGGTAGAACTAGTAAATCCCCAATATACAGTGGGGTTTCCTCCAAAAATAGTATTGATAATATCACCAACATAAGTAAGCGCTAGGTTTCCATCGAAATAAACTAAATAAACTGTTGTTGAAGGGTCCCATACAACTCTTAATGTATGATAGGCACAATCCTCTATTTCTCCAAGATCAAATGGTCCTGAAAGATTGTTGGCTGTAGAATGATTAAAATCTCCATTACTATTTATGGAAATATGGTCATTAAGCATATCATTATGAGCAGTATTCTGATAAGTATCTATGTAAACGCCTAAAGAGGGAGAAATACCGCCCATTCCCATTCCACCTCCTGCAGTTCCAATATTTGTATTAAGAGGTTGTAACCCAAAAACTATTCCGTCAGCACCAGTCCAGATGCTTGAATTATTGCATCCCAAGAAAACATCAAAGTTAAAATCAAACGGTTGATTAAGGTCTATTTGATAAATATTCCATACAGATCCAACTTGTCCAGCTTGATTCGGTGTTAATTGATAGCATTTGCAATCTATTTGAGAAGCATTGCCATTAATCTGAAATTGAGTATAAAAAGTTGAACAATTTAACAGTAATGCAATTGCCCATAAAACCCGAATAAAATTATTGATGTTTAAATATATTTTTGGATTGAAGGAGTACATTTTAGCTGATTAAAGATGTTAATTTAGAAATTTAAATCAGATTAATGATTAAGACGAATCAAATTTTTATAGTTGTTTTTTAAAATTCTGTTTTTAGTAAGGGTCAAGAATTACATAAGTTTAGCTTTTATTATACATTTGTCTCTGTTTATTTAATATATGAAAATAGCAATTATAGGATATGGTAAAATGGGTCAACTTATCGAAGAATTGGCTCTTAAGAGAGGGCATCAAATAGTTGGAGTTGTAGATGTTGATCAATGGGATAATGAAAAAATAAATAAAGCTGATGTAGCCATTGAATTCACTAATCCTGATAGTGCTTTTGATAATATAATTCGTTGTTTTAATTTAAATATACCTGTAGTTGTAGGTACAACTGGCTGGTATGATGATTTTGAAATAGTAAAAAATAAATGTAATGAGTTAAATGGAGCTTTATTAGCAGCTACTAATTTTTCTTTAGGCGTTAACATTTTTTTTGAAATAAATAAGAAACTAGCTTCGTTAATGAATGCAAACAAACAATATAAACCTCAAATTTTAGAAACCCATCATTTGCAAAAATTAGATTCGCCCAGTGGAACCGCCATTACAATTGCCACCGGAATGCTTGAAGAATTAACAGCTTATGATTCATGGAAAGAAGCAGAAAAAGTGAAAGATCATATTTTAAAAATACAATCATTTAGGAAAGCAGATATTCCAGGGACTCATAGAGTTGAATATAATAGTAGTGAAGATAAGATAAGCATAGAGCACGAAGCATTGAATAGAAATGGATTTGCTTTAGGCGCTGTAATTGCAGCTGAATTCCTTCAAGATAAAAAAGGAATTTTTTCAATGAAAGAGGTGCTTGGACTTTAAATTTATAAGATGATACCACAAATTTTAATGTATTTAATGATTGCCATTTATTTTGGCTCTTTATGGAAGATCTTTGAAAAAGCTGGTAGAAAAAGCTGGGAAGGATTTGTTCCTGTATACAATATTCTTGTTTGGCTAAAAGTGATTAAAAAACCATGGTGGTGGATTTTCTTTTTCATTATTCCATTTGTGAACTTCGTAGTTACAGTTGGATGTAATGTAGAAACTGCTCGGTTGTTTGGTAAGTACACACCAAAAGATTCATTAATGTGTATCCTTTTACCATGGTATTACATTCCATTTTTAGCTTATGATGATAAGAATCAATTGGTTGAACCTACAGATTGGACAAAATCTGAACAGAGAAACAGACGATTTATTCATGATCATATTACTTTGTTTTTTATCTGCCCTTTTGTAGGGCATGCCTTGTTGTTGATTTTTAAATTAATAGGATCGAAGGATAAACCCAATAAGAAGACAATGGCTTGTGAATGGACCAATGCCTTGGGATTTGCAATTGTTGCAGCTTCTATTATCAGAACATTTTTCTTTGAAGCATTTACTATTCCTACTGGTTCTATGGAAAAGACCATGAGAATAGGAGATTATTTATTCGTTAATAAAATGAAATATGGAGCAAAGCTTCCTCAGACGCCAATGTCTATACCATTTGTTCACAATAGAATCCCTGGCACCTTTATTCCTTCATTTGTAGAATGGTTCAAGCTTGATTATACAAGATTGCCTGGATATGGGGAGATTAAAAGAAATGACATTATGGTTTTTAATTGGCCAGTTGGTGATTCAGTAATCATACATGATGCTGTGATCGCACATGATTATTATGGAATTTTAAGGGATGAGGCATTTTTTAGATGGATCAATAATCTATCAGTAGATCCAAATACTGGGATGCCTCAAGAAATGACTTATAAGGCATATGCTAAAGATGTAGATGAATACATGAATTTTACAAGGAATGAATTCATTAATGGGGGACCTATTTTCTCTAAAAGAATCGAAAAAACAGAAGGAATTACAACTCTTCCTATTGATAAAAAAGAGAACTACATTAAAAGAAGTGTTGGTGTGGCAGGTGATACTTTGCAGATTATTAATAATATTATTCATATTGATGGTGTTCCAGAAAAACTACCACCAGAAGCATTATTTACATATAAGTTTTATTATAATAAAAATGCTAGTATTCCTCCAGAACAATTTTTATCGGATAATTATGGAATGTATTATTATAATGATCTACAGAATAGGCAGATCAATAAACGACCAGATGAAGATATTGATGGGGTAAAATACATAGTTTATGAGTATATATGTAGTGATGCTACTGCCAATAAAATTAAATCCAAATGGAACCCTAAAAAAGTAGAAAGAGAGAACAAGCTTAAAGGCTATGATTATGCTATGCAATATCAATATTGTCCTATTTTCCCTAATCATCCAGATTTTAATTGGACAAGGGATAATTTTGGTCCTTTGTATATCCCAGAAAAAGGAGGGGAAATTGAATTGAATGATTCTACATGGATCATTTATAAAAGGGCCATTGAGGTTTATGAGCAAAATGAGGTAAAACATGTAAAAGGTGGTCCGTATATTATTAATGGTAAAGAAGAAACTTCCTATACTTTTAAGCAGAATTACTATTGGTTAATGGGAGATAATAGACATGGGTCAGCAGATTCAAGAGTTTGGGGTTTTGTACCAGAAGATCATGTAGTAGGGACAGCTTCTTTTGTTTGGTTTTCAAGACATCCAGATGCTGAAAAAGGATTTTTTGGTAGTATAAGATGGGATAGGGTCTTTTCATTTGTTGAATAATGAAGGCGGTTTTTAGCTCCTTATATGCTGGTAATTTAGATTTTTATTCCTGCCTGTTAAAAGCTGATCAAGTTAGCATTGATGTACATGAAAACTATGTTAAGCAATCCTATAGAAATAGATGTGAAATCTATGGTGCTAATGGGAAATTAGCTTTGATTATCCCTATTACTAGAAGTAGTAATACTCCTATGAAGGAGGTGAAGATTGATTATGGCCAAAACTGGCAAAAAATTCATTGGAAATCATTAGAAAGTAGTTATCGATCCTCTCCTTATTTCGAATTTTATGAAGATAAATTCATTCATTTATATGAGCAAAAGAACATCCATTATCTTGTGGATTTTAATATGGAATTATTAAATATTTTTTTAAAGTTATTAGATCTTGAAATAGAATTAAGCTATACTGATAGCTACGAAAAAGAGATAAAAAATAAATTAGACCTAAGGAGTCTGATTCATCCAAAAATGGGCACATCACAATATTACAATGAAAACAAGTACATTCAGGTATTTGAAGAGAAAATGGGTTTTATTCCTAATTTGAGTATATATGACCTAGTATTTAATGAAGGTCCAGCTGCAGTGAATATTTTAGGATAATTTATTGATCTATTTTCTTTATTGCATCAAGAAATACCTTTTGAATCCTTGTCCTAATGCTTAATGAAAGGATTTTTCTGTTTTCAGCATCAGGATATACTCTGTTAGATAAGAATACATAAACAAAACCATTTTCCGGATCTGCCCAGGTTAAGGTTCCTGTAAATCCTGAATGTCCAAAGCTTTTATTTGAAGAGCAATAGTTACAGGTAGGTCCGCCAACACCAGATAGAACAGGTTTATCAAATGCAATTCCTCTTCTGTTCCTATGTGTTTCTAGATAAGGAGAGCTGGTAAATAATTCCAAGATTTCTTTATCATATAATGTATCGCCTCCATAATGACCATATTGCATATACATTTGCATAAGAACAGCAAGGTCATTAGAATTTGAGAATAATCCAGCATGTCCTCCTACACCTCCAAATAAAGCAGCGCCCTGATCATGAACATCTCCTTGAATTAGCTGTTTTCTGAATATTTTATCATCTTCAGTGGGAGGGATTCTTTCTAAAGTCCATTTATCTCTGGGATTGTAGCCAATGTTATTTAATCCTAATCTTCCATAGATCTCATTCTCTACATATTGATCTTGATTGGTATTTTTAACCCTTCTAATGATTTCATTGAAAAAATAATAACCGACATCACTGTATTTGTATTTTTTTTCTTTTAAAAGAGCAGTTTTAATTATCTGTTGAAAGATAGTATCTCGATAGGAAGAATAGATGTACATGTTTTCAGCAACACGTTGATCAAAATAATCTGATTTCTTAATACTGTAAACATCATATTTTGGCTGTCCTTTATGAAGTGTTTTAAAATGAAAGGGAATCCATGGAGTAAGTCTAGCCTGATGAGTTAGCATTTCTTTAAGGATAATGTTCTCATATTCAGTATTGTTAACAATGTCAGGGAGGTAGGTGCTTAATGTGGAATCAAGGTGAATATGACCTTCTTCATATAGCTTCATAATTGCAGCTGCAGAGCTGGCTATCTTAGTAATAGATGCAAGGTCATAAATGTCATTGTTATCTACTTTTTTAGCACTTTCATTATAGGTGTGTCTGCCAAAAGATTTTTGATAAAATACTTGTCCGTCTTTAGCTGCTAATACTTGGCACCCAGGAAAAACACCTTCTCTTAATGCTTCAGCTACAATGTTTTCTACTTGTTTTAGGTCTTTTTTATTGACTCCAATTGATTCTGGAAACACGTAGGATAATCTTGTTTTAGCTGTTTTAATACCATGACCAGCAGGGTATTTATTATTTATTGAAATTGGCAATTTTCCTTTAGCCTCAATTCCACCAAATATTAACTGACCACTTAGCTCTTTTGATAGAGATTCGTCTTCATAGCTTACTAATACAGCATCTAATTGATTCAAAGACTTTAATTTGGATAAACTATAAGGATTACCTAAAAGGTTCAATATCACTTTATTCCCTACAGCTATTCTGGATAATAATTTGTCAATAGTTGGATGTAGTCCAAAATTCTGATAGGGGTTTTGATTCATTTCATGAACTGAGATAATGATTAGATTGTATCCATTGAGCTGCTCAATTAATTGATCAGCTTCTTCATAGCTAGGTTTTGAAGAAATATTGAATTGTTCAAATGAGCAATACCTGTCAATGGAATGATTGAATTCGTTGGCTCCATTATTACCAATACTTACAGAAGCGATCTTCAGTGTGTCTAATCTAGAAATAGGGATGATAGCATTGTCTTTAACAACAGTTAATGCGTTTTTATACAATTCATGATTAATAAATTGAGCGTCATAACTATGTAGATCATTGAAAAGGTTTTCTTTAGATTTTGGTAGATAATTATCTAATCCTAACCATGCTTTCATGGTTAATATTTTTTTTACGCTTTTATTGATTTCTTCTTCTTTTATTAGTCCACTATTTATAGCGTTGATGATCTCTTCAATGGCAACAGGAATATTTTCAGGCCTTAGGAGTATGTCATTCCCAGCAACGAGAGCTTGAACATCTAATTTTCCTGGCTCATAGAATGCCGTTACACCTCTCATGTTTAAAGCATCTGTAAATACCAAGCCTTTAAATCCTAATTCATTTTTCAGTAGGTTAGTAACAATATTTGAAGAAAGAGAAGAAGCTTTGTTAGGCGTGTTGTCTAAACTTGGAATGTATAAATGTGCTACCATCATAGACTGTAACCCATTTTTAATTAATGTTTTAAAAGGATATAGCTCAACAGAGTCTAATCTGTTTTTATTATGATTAATGATAGGTAAAGTCTTATGAGAATCACTGTCAGTGTCTCCATGCCCTGGAAAATGTTTAGCACTTGCTAGAATTTTTTCATTATGCATCCCATTCATATAGGCCAATGATTTTTGAGTTACATTTTCTCTATCCTCACCAAAAGAACGATAATTAATTACAGGGTTGTTGGGGTTGTTGTTGATGTCTGCAACAGGAGCAAGGTTTATGTGTGTTCCAATTCTTTTACATTGATTGGCAATTTGTTGCCCCATGTTATAAATAAGCTCATTGTTTTGTATGGCTCCCAATGTCATTTGATGGGGGAATTTCATGGTGCTGTCTAAACGCATGGCAAGTCCCCATTCGGCATCTATAGAGATCAATAATGGAGTTTTTGAAATACTTTGATAATAGTTGGTTAAGTCTAATTGTCTATTTGGACCACCTTGGAAAAAAATCAATCCACCAATATTATATTCATTGATCAGGTTGCTAACTTCATCTATGTGGTCCTGATCTTTATTTGAGTAAGCAGCGACCATGAATAGCTGACCTATTTTTTCTTTTAGGGATAATGTAGCATATATACTGTCAACCCATTGGCTGTCTATGTCGATGAATGCTGGGTCAACATCTGGTTTTGGGAAATATTTTGCAGTATTCTCTGTATTAAAATTGATCTCATTCCATAAATAGATACCCGATGAAAAAATTGAAAGGAAGATGGTTGAGAAAAAAATATAACGCATTATATTCTGCTTTTTTTTATTCATTTATAAAATTAATTACTGCCAATAGTATTTTGTTAATGTTCAATTAATATTATCAACGAATTCATGTGAAGTGAAATTGTTGGTTTTAAATTTCAATTACTACAATAAATATTCCATATTTAATTTCAAAAATTTATAAAATACATAATTTGTTTTTGCTATATTGGAAAATTAGAAATAATCTTAGTTATTGATTTGAGGAAAGTATTAGCTTTTATATCCATTTTTTCTTTTATAGTTAATCAAACTAATTATGCTCAAAAATCAAACTTTGAATATTTAACTACAGATCCAGATGGATTAAGCCAGTCAGTTATTACAGATATTATTCAAGATCGTGAAGGCAATTTGTGGATATCAACACATGATGGATTGAATTGCTTTAATGGAAAAGAATTTATTAGATATTATGAAGAAGACGGTTTGCCTACTCATGAAATTGAAGGTATAGTTGAGGTTAATAATGATGAATTCTTAATCGCAACAAGAAGAGGTTTGGCGTATATTAAAGACAAAAAGGTAGTTTCATATAATGAAGGGTTTATTAAGAATTATAAGGAATATGAAAGGTTGTTTTATGACCGACCTATCCATCAGATTCATAAGGGGGTGTCTCATAAAATATATTTCTTTTCAGGGAAATTTATATATAAAATTGAAAATAGTTTAATCAAAGAGATTGACCTTCCTGTAGATAAAAATAATTCTATAGAAATTTATTCTTTAAGAGAGTTTAATAATGATTTATTTATAGGTACTAATCAAGGGTTGATTAAACTTTCAGAAAATGGCAATACTGTTTATAAAAAAAGTGATGGGTTAAATTCTGATTCAATTAATTGCTTAACACAATTTAATAATAATCTATTAATAGGTACAGGAAATGGAATAGCAATTTTATCTGATAATAAAATTTATAATGACGAATATTTTAAAGATGTAAACAACAAAACCATAACAGATATAGAGTTAAAGGAGGAAAGAATAGTTGTTGCAACAATTAATAGCTCAAAAGGAGAAATTTACATCTATAATGTTAATGGTTTAGGCTATCAATATTATGATTACACTTTTTTTGGACAAAAGATCAATGATGTATTAATTGATAAAGAAGATAATATATGGGTTGGTACTACAGGTAATGGTATTGTTAAATACAGAGAAAATCCATTTATTACTTATGATCATCAATTTAAATTAAAGGGGACCATTTGGTCTGTATTAAGAGATTCAAATGAAACAATATGGGCTGGATCTAGTGATGGGTTATTTATAAAAGAAAAAGATGCTGATCATTTTTCTAAGTATCTACTAAAATATGTTGTTAAGGATAATTTAATAACTAGTAATTCCATTCATGCTATCATGGAGGATAGAAATAAAAGAATGTGGTTTTGTATACCTAAGTCTGGAATTGTTATCTATGAAAACGGAGAATATAAAAAGCTAAATTTAAATAGTAATCAATTACTTTCTCAAGGGTTTAAACATGAAATTATTGAAAAAATTTTAAATGCTAATAATCGAGCTAGGTCAGCTTTATTAGCCAAAAATGGCAATATTTGGATTGGAACATATTCAGGATTACTTGTTTTTAGTGAAGATTTACATGTAATTGATTTTTACAATAAAGAAAAAGGGCTTAAAGGAAATATTGTGCAATCTATCTATGAAGATTTTAGTGGAAATATTTGGATTGGCACATCATCTGGATTATCTGTTCTCAAAGGGGGGAGGTTATTCGATGTGCCTGAATTAGATGATTTTAATCATTCATTCAAATCAATATTTTCAATTAAAGGAGATAGTCTAGGAAATATTTATATAGGTACAGATCATGGGTTATATCTTTTGCGCACCAATAAAGGTAATATTCAAAAGGCAAAATATTTTGATGGATCAAAAGGATTAACAAATTCAGTTATTTATACCATGCAGTTTGACAATATGAATAACCTCTATTTAGGAACAACATTAGGTATTGATAAAATTACTCCTGAATCAATTAAACAAGAACAGATCGTGGCTAAACATTATGGTCCAAATGAAGGGTTTTTGGGAGTTGAATGTAATACCAATTCAAGTTGGAAAGATATAGATGGTAATTTATGGTTTGGTAGTATAGGTGGTTGCCTTTCTAAATTCAGACCTAATTATGACTTAATAAATCAAAACCCTCCTTTTTTATCGATTAATGATATAAGATTAAATTATGATAGAGTAAGTTTATGGGAGTTAAAAAGTGGAGCTTCTAAAGATATTTTAAATGAACATGAGCCTATATTTTATTATGATCAGAATCATTTGACTTTCGATTTTTCTGGTGTTACAATGATCAATCATGATAAAATGACCTATTCTTATTGGTTAGAAGGTTTGGATCGTGATTGGGGTCCTAAAAATAAATTTAACAGTGTTACTTATCCCAATTTATTGCCTGGAAGTTATGTCTTCCATTTAAGAGTATATAATTCTGATGGTGTGTCAAGTAAAATATTAAACTATTCATTTACAATTTCTCCCCCATTTTGGAAAACAACTTGGTTTTATCTTCTGGTTTTTGTTACTCTAGTTTTTACTATTATAACTATAATAAAGATAAGAGAACGTCAATTAAAACGTGTCAATATAATTCTAGAAAAGAAAGTAGATAAAAGGACTTTACAATTAAAAGAGGAAAAAATCAAAGTTGAGAAACATCACAATGAAATTACTAAGAGTATCAATTATGCTAAAAGGATCCAGTATTCAATTTTGCCTGATGAAGAGTTGTTGACTGATTTTTTTAAGGAACATTTTGTCTTATATCAACCCAAAGATATTGTTGGTGGTGATTTTTTATGGTATCGATGCTTTGGTAACATAAGTGTTATTGCTACTGTAGATTGTACAGGTCATGGAGTTCCTGGAGGTTTTATGAGTATGATGGGTAGTTTATTGTTAGACAAAATCGTTGATGAGAATAAGTTGAATACGGGTGATATTTTAA
>Ga0209992_10000743_pt1 | contig 40382 bp, 41 predicted proteins | sample 2SBtaG_2_FD_182564 | JGI IMG/M metagenome (GOLD analysis project Ga0209992, IMG submission 182564) | Deep subsurface microbial communities from Kolumbo volcano to uncover new lineages of life (NeLLi) - 2SBTROV12_ACTIVE470 metaG (SPAdes)... | ecosystem: Environmental > Aquatic > Marine >...
GTCTTTAATCTGTTGTCTGAACAAAGGAATCACCGAGCCACTAGAACCGAGCACATTGCCAAATCGCACCATAGTAAATTTTGTAGCGCTTTGCTTGGCGGCTAACGCTTGCAATACCAACTCCGCACTACGCTTAGTCGCGCCCATGGTATTGGTCGGACGCACTGCTTTGTCGGTAGAGATTAGTACAAAAGTCTCAACACCACTATCAATAGCTACTTGCGCACAATTCAAAGTACCAAAGATATTGTTATCAACCCCTTCAGTATTGTTAATACTCCACCATTGGTACATGCTTGTAAGCCGCTGCATGATAGATAGTATCCACACCAAAGCGTTTAAACACATTGGCAATGTCTAGTTTTGTTATTAACACTGCCCAGTATTGGATAAATATCCAATGAACAAATACCATAAATATACTAAAATAGACTAATTATTTTATCTGTTTTTTTAGAATGGAAAGCCACATTAAATTAGGACAATCTCGTGCAAACCACATCGTTTGTAGATTTCTGAAAAGAACCGAGGATATAGTTCTATCAATTATTATTCTCAGCTTAATCAGTCCGATAATACTAATTGTTGCAATTGGTGTTAAGGCCACATCCCCCGGTCCTATTTTTTACCGACAAACACGTGTTACACTAAATAACAAAAACTTTGGTATGCTAAAGTTTCGCTCAATGCCAATAGATACAGAGAAAAATGGTGTACAGTGGGGGGCGTCAAAAAGTAAAACCAACACTAAATTCGGCCAATTTATACGAGCCTCAAGTTTAGATGAACTTCCTCAATTTCTTAATGTGCTTAAGGGTGATATGTCAATCGTTGGCCCACGCCCTGAGAGAGATATCTTTATTGATAAGTTTGCTCAGGATATTCCCAATTACATGGATAAGCATAAAGTTAAAGCTGGCATTACTGGCTGGGCTCAAATTAATGGATGGAGGGGTGATACTTCATTAGAAAAGCGCATAGAGTTTGATCTTTACTATATCAATAATTGGACTTTATGGTTCGATATAAAAATCATCTTCTTGACAATCTTTAAAGGCTTTGTCAACAAAAATGCTTATTAGATATTATTAGCCACCAATTAAACATTAGCCAATCTTTGCTAATTTCTTCTCCCATGCCCAAGCATGTTTAACAATCGTTTCTAGATCATCATACTCAGGCTGCCAGCCTAACTCAACTTTCGCTTTAGTCGCATCAGCCACAAGCACGGCGGGATCACCTGCCCTACGCTCACCATCCTCCACAGTCACAGAGCGTCCATCTTTACTCACTACGGTTTGTACCACATCAATCACTTGTTGCACTGAAAACCCAGAACTATTACCAAGGTTATATGACAAAGCACCAGCATCATTTGAATTAGTTAATTTATCTAAAGCCAAAGCATGCGCCGTGCATAAATCATTAATATGAATATAATCACGCACACAAGTGCCATCATTAGTTGCATAGTCCCGGCCAAACACTGTGATTGACTCTCTTCGACCAGAGGCAGCTTGCAAAATGAGTGGGATCAAATGTGTCTCAGGGTCATGACACTCCCCCAATTCACCCCCAGGGTCAGCGCCACAAGCATTAAAATATCTTAATGAAACAGAATTTAATCTATAGGAAGATGCGCAATCATACAATATTCTCTCAATCATTAACTTGGTAGAGCCATAAGGGTTAATCGGACTCTTTGCATGCGATTCATCAATCAAATCATTATTAGGCTCCCCATACACAGCAGCACTTGATGAGAACACAAGGCTCTTTACATTATGCTTAACCATAGCATCAAGCAAGTTAATAGTATTAGACACATTATTACGATAATACTTAGCAGGATTAGTCATTGACTCACCCACCAAACTAGCAGCCACAAAATGCATCACTCCATCAAAATGATGCTTTGAAAATAAGTCATCTAGCAAACTCTCATTCGCCAAGTCACCAACAACTAACTCGCCATATATGGCTAACTCACGAAAACCTGTTGACAAGTTATCTAGAATAATTACATCGTGGCCAGAATTAACCAACATCTTTACCATATGCGAGCCAATATAACCCGCACCACCTGTTACTAATATTTTCATATACCCAACAAAGAATCTAAAATAATTTTTGCAAAGTGCGATCAAGATGGTTAATTTCATCAGTTAATTTATAGTGATGATTCCCTATAAACAAACCTTGCTCATGTAATATGTCCGCATTCTTCAACTCACCATGAATACTATAATCATAGTATTTCAATGACTCACTGCGTGTAAAGTTACCTGTAACAATTGGTCTTGCTACAATCTTACTTTTTTTGAACGCGTCTAAAACATCTTTTCTATCTATATTCGCATCTGACTTTATAATCATTGAAAATCCAAACCAACTACTCGTGCCGACTACTTTCTGTGGAATTATAGGATACTTAGATATTATATTAAGAAATTGGTTGGAATTCTCAATTCTTCGATCAACTATGTTTGTTAATTTTTTGAGCTGCTGAATGCCAATAGCTGCACTAATTTCAGTAGGCCTTAAGTTATAGCCAGGCAATACGAATCTAAATTGTTCATAGAATTCATCATCATTTGATTGTATTAATGAGTTTTTATTTGGCAGGTTTCTAGTCCAACCATGAGCTCTAAGGGATAGCATGATATGATAAAGTTCTTCATTGTCAGTAATTACCACTCCACCCTCTATTGTTGAAATATGATGACTAAAAAAAGTACTAAAACTCCCCATTAATCCAAATGTGCCAGTGTAATTATCTTCATACTTTGCACCCATTGACTCACAGTTATCTTCAAGAAGAACAATATCCCTATCTCCTATAATGTTTTTAATTGCATTAAAGTTGTTAGGGTTTCCCAAAAGATTAACTGCAACAATGCATTTTGTACTATCGGAAACTGCACCCTCTAAACTTTCAAGGTCATAATTTAGCGTGTTTATATCTATATCTACAAATTTAATATGGTATCCATATTGATACAAGGGTGAGTAAGTGGTAGCCCAAGAAACTGCAGGAACTATAACTTCATCCCCTAGCTGAAGAGGATTATCTGACACAAACCTTAATGCGGCAATCATAAGTAAGTTTGCTGAAGATCCAGAATTAGCCATTACTGCGTATTTGCTACCAAAAAAGGAAGAAAATTTATCCTCAAAATCTAAAACCCTCTCCCCCATAGAATAATTATCACTTAGAATTACATTGTGTATTGCATCAATCTCATCTTGTCCCCAGCTACTTGAGGCTAATTGGTATTTCATTTTTTTCATCCTTATCTTATAATTATTATGACTTTTTAAGTATAGACTTCCAAGAATCTACAATATCGCTAATTGTCCTATCTAGAGAAATTTTTGGACTCCAGCCCAATTCGTCCAATATTAGTTTATTAGAGCCTCGAACATATAGCTTTTCATTATCACGCAGTATCTTATTATCAATTTCTATTTTGGGATCTATACCAACTTTCTTTATCAGTAAACACAATACACTCTCTAATGTTAATGAGCTTCCGCTACAAATATTGTAAGTCTTTCCATTCACTCCAGACTCAACAATCAGACGATACGCTTCAACAACATCACGAACATCTGTAAAGTCCCTATAAACATCAAGATTCCCAATATTTAGAACAGGGCCTCTTATGCCATAGTAAATTTCAACTAATTGTTTGGCGAAATTTGAAACTGCAAACCTTTCAGTTTGCTCTGGACCAATATGGTTGAATGGACGAGCAACATTTACACTGAAAGGAGTCATATTGGCATAGTATTTACACAGCGACTCTGCTGACAACTTGGCAACTGCATAAGGTGACTCTGGCGATGTATGCATGAACTCTGAAATACCCCCTTCTTTTGGGCAACTGTCACCATAAACTTCGCTGGAACTAATGTAAAGAAATTTTCCATTAAACCCTACATCGGCCAATGAAGATAATATGTTGTCCGTTCCATGAAAAGAGACGTCATATGTTAAATTAGGATCCTTAAAAGAATCTCGTATAGTTGGAACAGAGGCCATATTTATAACAATATCAGGCTCAAAATTCTTTACTTTATTAATTACATTGTCTTTTTTTCTGACATCAACATTTCTTCCATAAGACTTTACGATATATTCACCTTTAAAAGATCTTTCAAAATGTTTGCCCACGAACGATGTTCCGCCAAATATTAATATTTTTTTCATAATACTTAAGGTTACTTTATCATCGAATCAGAATATGAGTCTACATAAGCTCTGAAGTTTTTTTGAAAAGTTGGGATATCCCAATTTTGAGCATGCTTGACAAGGTGTTCACTTACAAAGGTTGTTTTTTCAAAAGTTACTAGTGCAGCTAAAAGCGACTTTTCTGTTTGCTCGTTGAAGAAAATAGCTGTTGGAAGTAGCCCTTTAACCTCGGCACATTCCACAGAAATCATTGTTTCTTCTACTCCACCATGCCCATAACATATTACAGGTGTCCCACAAGCGTTCGCCTCTAAAGGTATCAGTCCATATTCGATATATGGCGTAAACACTACCGCTTTTACTAAAGCGTACTCACTTGCTAAATCTGAGTCATTCAATCTCCCTAAAAATATTATATTTGGCCCTGCTATAGATTTTAACTTTTCCATCTCTGGGCCAGTTCCAACAATTTTTAAAAAATCCCCAGTTTTATTAAATGCTTTAATGGCAATATCCACTCTTTTCCATTTTTCTAACCTAGAAACTAGAAGAAAACCCTTCCTGTCGTCATCATTAGAATGGTACATACTTAAATCTATTGGGCAGAGAATAACATCAGCATCTCGATTGTAATGTTCTTTAATAATATTTTTGGTCATCTCCGAGATTGCTATAAATTGATCTACATTCTGTGCCGCCATATAATCAAGCTTTTTTAATAATGGCTTTGTCAAATTAAATAAAGTTTTAATTACTCCTTTATTAAAATAAACATCTGTATCCCATATTGCCCTAGTAGGTATATAGCAATAACAAATATGTTTAGCATTTTTTGCACTTATATATTTGGCAACTGTGGCTGATGATGAAATAACAATGTCATACTCATCAAAAGTTAGTTTTTTCATAGCAAATATTGAAACAGGAAAGAACAACTTAAACAATGCTGTCGACCTAACAAATTTATTTAACCATGTTACATTTATAGATCTTTCTTTAAAGTATGGATAAGTCTTATTTGGATTATATGCAAGTGTGTAGATATCAGCATCTACAAATTCTTCACACATATTCTGAAAAACTCTTTCCGAGCCACCATACGAACATAAATAATCGTGTACTAAAGCTATTTTCATATCAAGATCAAAACCCCACTTTCAAAGAATACTAATAAATTTCATTGTATTTAAAGACAATTTTTTTATAAATTACATAGCGCGTCAAGAATGTAATAAACGAAACTAAAATCACTGAAATAACGGAACTATCGGTTATGTAAAAAAATGTTGAAAAAATTACATATTCAAACACTATAAGTCCAATAGTTGCAATTAAATATTTTGCAAATATCTCTTTAGATAAATCTGATTTAAATGTAATGTTCGAATGAAAGACCCAGCTTAATCCAAATAAAAATACGAGTATTATTGGATAAAAAATATATGGGGATGCAATTTTTGCATAATCATTTATATACACAGCAAAAAATTTTATTACAAACATCATTCCAGAGCCAAAAAACATTTTGACGAATGAATGTTTAAAAATTTTAGAAGTCAATATTTTTTTCACTCATTACTTTCAAATTTTAATAATATATGTATGCAGGTTATTTAAAAATCAGATGCATACATTTCGTAAAAACATTTCTTCTCAGATGAATCAAAAATTGAATAAGGGGTGGACTTTGTTTTTTTAAATAAATTCAATTCCTCATTAATTAGGTAAGGGAGAGTCTTAGACAACTCTTTTGCAATATTTATTTTTTTTTCATCGCACGAACTGAAAAAACTCATGTCATTATAATTTAAAATCTTTGCTTTATTAAATTTTAACTTTTTAAAAAAGAATATAACATTATTTGACTGGTATGAAAAATTATTAAGTTCGATAATATTATTTCTCGGAAATAATGTAATATTTTTAGCTATTATTTTTTGATTGGCTGATTTAAATTTTATATTATCGAAAACCACCATTGAGAGTGGCTTAGAAGTACCGTAATTATCTTTAATAAAATTAATATGCTTATTATTCAGCCCAGATAAAGTTTCAATTAAATTACTATTTGTGTTTTTACTGGATATATATGTATTCTGAAATAAATAAAAGTACGGAAACTTCTCGACAGTAGTTCGAGTTAGTAATCTGTCTATAGCAACATTGTATTTAACATTTCTTTTTGAATTTAATTCAAAACTAACATCATTGTAAGCATTATTGACCCATGAAAAAGAACCCACTTTTGAATTTGAAAAAATATTTTCCATGATGTTTTTCTGAACTCTAGCAGTGTCAAAATTTTTCAAGACATTCTTGGAAAGGCTAAAAGAAAGTTGTAAACTGTGTATCACCAAAACTAGTATAAAAAACCTTAAAGCATACTTAATTACTATTTCCATAAAAATAAACCACCCCCAAGATCAATTAACCCACCTCTTTTCTCTTTTAGATAATCTGGAGGAGGCATCAAAAATAGATACTCTTTTTTTGAATTATTTAATTCCTTGTTAGAATTAAAATCTCTTTCTGTTAAAGAATTCTTCCCAGCAATATAAGCTAATTGAGGAGGAGATACTGGAAGGTTGATTTTATTTGTTACAACAATTGATTCTTTGTCAGAAATTAATTTAAATAAAGCCAAAGACTCTTGATTGTAAGAAGTAACTCTCTCGAATTTATCTCCATACGATTGAAGATTGATAATTGAAGTGACTAATATTAAAAGAAAAACAATATTTCTTGAAAAATTTATTGCCCCACCCCCTATTACTGCATATTTTCCAATAAAGCTTAACACCAATGGGAAAAGTCCGACCCCGATAAGGGCAAATGGCAATGATAACAATATAATTGAAAAAGTATGACCGGTCGTATGATTTGAAAATAGGACTAATTTAATAATAATCGATATGGGCAAAATAACTACAGGAATCACCAATAAATCATGCTTTTTCTTTTCCTTAATAAAAATCAAAATAACAAAAAACAAACTAAATAAAAAAAGATAAAGATAATATGAAGAAAAATATGTTTCGATATAATTTAATATTGTCAAAAAATTTGTATCACTTGCTATTATTGTATTATTTTCCATAGATTCAATAAGACCCAACCTAAGTATTAATTTATCAAAAATATATACAATATTGCTACTATGAATAACTTGATATAAAAATAATATAATTGCAGCTACACCTGGACTTAACAAGGTTAGGTAATATTTATATCGATACTCCAGTATATGTTTTTGTTGAAATATAAAATATAAGAAAGTAAAAAATACAATAAAAATACCCGTCCAATCTGTGTAGCAAAGTAAAAAACTAGTTAGAATATATATATATTTATGATTAATAACGAAATTATTAATACCATATTTAGTTGCAAAGAAAACAAAAATCAGAAGATAAAAATTGAAAGACGTTTCATAATTGAACATCTCAATTTGGTAACCTAAGACAGCGGGAAATGAGGAGAGCGCTATAACCGATAAAATCGAAAAAAAGCTTTTACAAAGCCTTCCAATTTGAAATAAACTGAGAATTTTGCTGGAAATTAAGTACAGAAAAATCGCGCCCAAACCATAAAAAAATAGATTTATAATTCTTAGATCAAGGACAGTGATATCTCTATCTAATGCATATCTCAAAACCAAAGGAGCAATAATAAACCCTGGCGGATAAGATGTATAGATTACCTCATGCTCAGAGTCAAGATATGATGGATTATTCCTAACTAGACGAAACATGTCTTGGTTCTTATAACTATTATTAACATAATTGGAAGCCATGATAGAATTCCATGATTCATGTGCAGGAACTGTAACTTTAGAAAACTGCTTTACGTTAAGAATGTAAAGACTTAGAAAAACAGAAATAAGGAATACGAAAAAAATACCTTTATCTTTTAACATCTTTTCTTGTTATTAATTCAGCTATAAATGTAAAAGCTATCATAGTTAATAGAGTATTAAGAAGTAAAACTGTCTTATCAGAAATATTAAACTCAACAAAAATATCAAAGGAAGCTGATAAGATAAAACCAATAAAGAAAAAGATGTTTATTGGTCCAAAAACCTTTTTTGGTTGATAGTAAAGGCCAATTCTCATAATTATTTTAAAAAAATTAACTGTGTCATAGATTGGCCTTATTTTAGATTTACCCGATCTTGAATAATAATCTATTGGGATGAAGCGAACTCTATGTTCATTTATCAAGCCACTTAAAGTTATTGTTGTTGTGAGACTAAAACCATTGGGGATTATAAATTTATAAATTTCAAAAAAATTTTTTTTAAAAAACCCGTAAACCTGAATTGAGATCACTTATCTTTTGACCAATAATATACTCAGCATAACGCTTTAGAAAAAAATTTAGGGATAGCTCTAATCTTTGAATATTCAACATTTTTTCCAGTTCTCGAACCAATAACCATATCATAATCTCCATTCAAACATTCATGATATAAGTTAATCACTTTATCAATTGGATAACTTCCATCCGCATCAATAATTGCTATAAAAGTTGATTCAGAATTATCTACACCCTGCTTAATAGAATACCCGTAACCTAAATTTTCCTTTCGGTCAATCAACTTAAGCTGCTTATTTTTAATATTCCGAAGAATATTAGACGTTCTATCAGTTGAACCATCATTAACCGCAATAATTTTTATGTTTTTATCTACTTCTTGGGAAATTTTTGATAATATCGAATTTATAGTTTCCTCAACAGAGTTTTCTTCATTGTAAATAGGTATTATGATAGATAGGGTGTTAGAGTTATTCATTGTTTTTTTCTCCGGTATATATTGGCCAAACAACATCGTCGTCAGAAAGAGCAATATTTTTCATGTATTTAGAAATCATTTTTTTAGAAAAGACCTCACTTATTTTGGTGCGTTTTAGATTATTAATATTTAACATTTCAAGCTTTGTATGTAGCTTTCTATCATCACATGGAGTGATGATTTGTATTGGCACTTTGCCAACAAGCATCGCATCAAAAAGAACTGTTGAGTGGATAGAAAGAACAAAGTCAACTGTTGATAACACCCTATTGAGAGACGATTCACAATCAAAAACAATAATATCCTTATAACTCAACTTTGATATAAGTCTTTTTGTTTTGCTTGTATTCATAGCAGGATGTGGCCTAAATAAGATCCTACTCTTTGTTATTGATGATATTTCTATAAACAAAGATGACATCTTTTCATACATTTCTATCTCTGCACAATTAACGCCGGATGTTGGGATTAATGGCTCCATTGCAAAAAGAACTTTTTCACTTTCTTGGCCAGTATCTGCAGCTACCAACTTAGTTTCGACTTTATATTTTTGGATAAAATCGTATTTAATTAATTTAGGGCAACTAAATGCTAATGATTGACTGTTTTTAGCTTTGACATAATCTCTGTCAGATGTGCTGTAAACCAAATAGTAATCTAAATTACTCCCAATATATCCGTAGCCATATGAAGGATACCCAAAGATTAGCTCTGTCAATTTATTTATAAATTTTCTTAATTTAAGATTTGATGGCGGCTCTTCAATGAAGTGCAAACCATGCTGAACCATTACCGTCTTTACATTAACAGTGTCAATATTTTTTAATATAGACATTAACATCTCACTCCAAACACCTTCATCAGTCAAATACACAAACACCTGTTTATCATTCAATTCTGACAATAGAGACTGAAGTTTTTGTTTGATTTCTGTAAAAACACTTTTGTAATATAGAAATCTAAATCTTCTCTTGTTAGAGTACTCAACATTAAGAATCTTATTCAAAGTTGCACTGGATAAATCAAGATCAAAAACATAGTCAGTATTGCTATTAACAAGATCTAATTTTATTTTAAAAAATGGATTGTACCTTCTTTTAATCACGTCAATAAAGATATGATTCCCTTCCTTCAAATGCCGATTACTCTTTAAAAATTTTACTTCTTTATTGTTCATACTAACACTCTATATTTTTTATAATTAAAATATGAATAAAATAATACCGCAATCCAAAAATAAAAAACCCAGCCAGATTGTAGCCCTTGAAACTGATTGTCAATACTCATGAAAACTATTATCTGAGCACAAATACCTGAAAGAAATGCGCTATGTTCGTAACTCTTTACAAGAGTCACATAAAATAGATGCATTAAAGGTGTCAGAATCATTAACGTCATTAAAATTCCAAATGAATGAAGCAAGAATAAGAATACATTATGTAATGACTGAATCGTAGTAGACCCTCCAATTACTTCTGTCTTAAATTGTCCTATTGTGCTGCCAAAGAGGAAAGAGCCTGGAGTCGAAAAAATCTGATTCAATGCCGCCATCCACACTTGCACCCTTCCACTTCCATCACTTATCGTATTTATGTTTAAAAATCTATTAATTATTGCGCTATCAGTGCTAAAAATAGAGGCTAGTGTAAAAATAATAACCATAAAAAAAATCACAAAGAATAGTTTTTTAAATTTATATTCTTTATGTATATAAACTAAACTAGATACTAGTAATGCTAGAAATCCACCTCTTGACATAGTTGCTAACAGTATAGGAAATAAATACAAAGAAATCATTATCCAAAATACAGTTAATTTCAAAGATTTTATTTTTATTGCCAAATACACTGAAGAAAAAATTGATAATGAGAGTATTGCCCCATAGGCATTAAACCCTCCGTAATATATAGGATTAAACCTATTAGCTAAACTTACTTCATCGCCTCTTATAAAATCAAGAATTGGATAAGTTGAAATCACCACCCCTATAACAAATACTTTTGTCAAAAATAACACTGATAATTGGCTTGATATTAAATAAACTACCATAAAATACATAAAGATCAGATGAATGACAAGCTTAATATACTCAGGTAAAAACCTGCCTCCTTCGATTAAAAAGCCGAATGACCCATAGGCGATTATTAAACAGATAAATATTAATAATAATGGAAGTACAATCCTCCCATTAACAGTATTAAAAAATACAATGCTGACAGCAGCATTGTAAAATATAAAAGCCAATATAACTATATTTGATATATACAAACCAGAAAATAATTCGATCTCGTTGAACCCGAGAGAAGTTATCAATATAAATATAAATATAAATTTAAATGTGATTTGATTTGGCAAGGTAAATATATTTAATTACAATGGTTGCTAGATGAATAAATATTACCCCTATAGCCGCCCCTATTAATGCATAATTTTTAATCAAAAATATCTGCAAAATTAACGTAAGAAAAAAAACAATTATTACAGACTTTAATATTTCCATATCCATCCTCCTAACGTAAAGGTCTAAATGAAACATTTCTTGGGCATACTGAATAACTACACCAGCAAATAAAAACCAAAATACATTAATATGCTCTTTGTAGGCTGGAATATCTACAAAGAATAAAGCTGCATATATTCCAAATATAAAAAAGGGGACTAGAACAATTCCTATCTTTATGCTTTGAATTTTAAATTCTTTTTTTATTACTATATATTCACTAACTCCATTTTCCTGATAAGTTTCTAGACACCTAGGTCCATAATTAATTGCTACTGCATAAGTAAGCAGCATATGGAATGCCGATGCAATCGTTACGTAAAAAAAATAGATGCCGACCTCAGATTTTCCGTAATAATAATCTATTATGAATCGATCAACCATAATCATAATAGAATACAGACCGGCGACTAACAAAAAAGAAAACGAACTCTTTACCCCTTTCTTGATTCTGCTGTAATCAATCTTATCTCTTAGCGAAAAACAAAATAATTTATTCAAGTAATACCAGCCAGCCAACACCGATATTAACGACCCTAGAAGCCACGTATACAGTATGAAGTTTATAGCTTCTTCAGATTCTCCATAATGAATTAATAATATCGCAGGTATTATCCAGCCAGCTGATCTAATAAATTGCAATATAGTGGCTGTAACCGGTTTAAAGCATACTATAAGCATGCGGAAAATTTCTTGACTCAGATGCTCAACAACCATAAGGAAATAAAAAATAAGAATATATTGCCAAGGGATGACTTCCAGTATGAATAGTAATAATAAAATAACTATTGCAAATGGGTATGTTGCAATGTGAAGGGCAAACTGATCTTTAATCATCCCCCCTTTCTCTGCAATAATTTTCGTGGAAAGTATCTCCCTAGCATTAAACAGGTTGTACTCAAATCCAACAAACTGGACAATAATAACTAAAGTGGATACTATCAATCCATAGACTCCAACTTCTTGCGCAGTTAGTGTTTTAGCTATATATAACAAAAATGCATATTTCATGGCGCTATTAACCACCTTAATAAGCATTAGCACAACAGGATTTGCTGTCTCTTTAATCACTCAATCTAATCTATCAATGCATAACGCTTCAAACGCTTATAAGAAGATGCTATAAAGTTGTAAGAGAGTTTCCAAAAGAAAACAGGTGAAAACAAAATAGGAACTATCAAGGTCCAATAAAAAACTTTGTCTCCGAAATAAATTTTACTCCATTTATACGTATATACAAGATGCTCAATATCGTAGCTATTAGAAGTATATTTGTTACGTATTATTTGACGTAGCGTTTCACCAAGTAATTTTTCTTTCGCTTTATTATATAAATTTATCGCATAACCCTTTTCTGGAAGTTCATATACAAACTTAACAAATTTTTTATGCGCCTCTAAATAAAAATCATATTGTCCTTGTACATACTTCTCTTTTCTGGAGTCAATCACATTCAAACTACCCATCTTTAAAACTGGAGTTTTAATTACCAATGATTCGCCTTGTGTCAAAATATCTCTAACAATATAAAAGTGAATCCACAATGTCCCTAAATATTCTTCTCTAAATGCCTTCCTCCAGCAACTAGCCTTTATTACATTAGAAGAAACAAATGAATTTGAGAAATTTGTGATATCGTAAAAACTGTTAGCGTCTGTCAATTCTATATTTTCACCTTCTAAACTGCAATCTGAATCACTAATAACATCAGTAAAAGTGCTATCGTACAGTCTATAATTTACAAAAATTACATCCACATTTCTATATTTTTTACAAATATTAAAAATTTTTTTTACAGCAAGATTATTAATCGCATCATCATCGCTCATTAGCCATACAAAGCAACCTTGAGCATATTTAAAAACTTGATTGCAGTTTCCGTCATAACCTAAATTAGACTGATTCTTGAAATATGAAAGGGAGATATCTTCATTTGCCCCCATATAATTCTTAACAATTAATCTAGTGTTATCTATAGAACAATTATCAGACACTAAAATTTCAATATTTGATTGATTTTTGCTTGAACGCACTTGTTTTATCAAATCTTCTAGTGTTCTGCTTAACGAATGCTCTCGATTGAACGTTGGAATGCCTATTGTTAATAAAAATTTTTCATTTAAATTCATACTTACTATAAATATTGCATATTTACCAGGTCGTCCAACCACCATCAACTATTATATTTTGCCCTGTAACATAAGCTGATAGATCGCTAGCCAAGTAAGCAATAACCCCTTTAAAATCTTCCTCTGTCGCCATCCTTCCTAGAGGCGTTCTAGATTCATAGCGCTCAACAAACTTACTGGGCTGATTGCGCCACACCCCTCCAGGAGAAACTGTATTTACTCGTACACCTGGCGCAATAGTGGTGGCAAGCCAACGCGTCAACTGAATCAGGCCGCCTTTTGATGCAGCATAAGCTGCCGGATTACCCATCTTTGTTCCTTCATATAAAGAAAAATCAGGGCCATATATACCGTAAATTGACGACACATTAATAATTGAACCATGTCCTTTTTTTTCAAGAACTTTAGCAAGCCCCTTGGATAAATCGAATGCAGCAGTTAGATTGACTTCTATCGCTCGCCGCCAAGTCTCAATGCTTTGATCTTCAAACTTAGTTATCCATCCACTTAGATCTGTTGCACCTCCAAAGGCAGCATTATTGATGAGAATATCTAGACCCATGGAATAGTCTTTATTAATCCTTGCTATTAGTCTCTTTCGCTCATCTTCATTTTCAAGGTCACAGTCAAAACAGTGTATATCTACATTCTTATTTTCTTTTAGTTCTGACACAAGAGAAGAATAATCTGAGCCAGGTCTGTCAATCAAGACTACACTTCCGCCTAATTCTACAATAGTAGCCGCTATATGCTTCCCAAGCCCGCCTGTTGCTCCAGTAATGATAGCTCTACGCCCTTTAAGATTCATTAATTCATTAATTGTTTTCATTGTCTTTTTTGGTTCTAATCAAACATTCTGCCACTTTAAAGTCTAATAAGGTATCGATATCAATTGCACGCTCAAGTGGTACATGCACACTTCTTACGCGCCCTTTAAATATTCCATTTTTTTCATTAATAAATTTTGGACTAGCAACATAAGCAACTGTAGTCATATCATACACAACTGGTGCATCTTGTCGACGTACAACTTTAATATCAGGCGGAATTACAAGAGAAGCATAGCCCCCTTGATTAACTACCATATTGAAGTAGGGACTACGATAGGCATCACTCACAGTTATAACTACATCTACCTCACCTTTCTCAAATTCATCTAGACATTTATCTATATCAGCAACTGCTCTAAGTGGCGCAGTAGGCGGGAGACTTACAAGCCCATCGATAGTGCTATTACCATGTTCAGCTAGATAATCGAGTGCATGACGCCAAACCAACCATTCCGAACTATCATCCTGAGCTAATTCTTCTGGCCTTATAAAGGGAACTTCAGCGCCGTATTCTCTTGCCACTTGTGCTATATCGTGTGAATCAGTTGAAACAATTACACGGGAAATCCGTTCTGTCTGTTGAGCGGCCTTAATTGACCACCCTATAAGTGGCACATCGGCAAGTAAACGTGTATTTTTACCTGGGAGCCCCTTGCTGCCACCTCTGGCACATATAAGTGCAATATATTTCATTCTACTCATACTAAATATTATTTAATGTACACCGAAGAATCTCTGGAATTCGATTCTTTTGCTGCTTCAATTACTGACACTACTTTCAAACCGTCTTCACCCCTAATACGTGGAAAATTTCCAGATTCAATTGACGAAATAAAATGTTTAATTTCTTCTTCATATGTGTAATTTTGTTTTGTTAAATTAGAATAAAGTTTTTCCCATTTTCTGCCATTTGGCGGAAAGTATTCTACACTTCCTTCAATGCCATTCCATAATAACGACCCTCTCTCTCCTACAACATAACACTGTCGTGTAGAATTATGTCGAATAAAATCTATATTTAATGTGACAATCAACTGCTTTTCACTAAGCCCACCGTTGACTCCCAACTGCAAATGAGCAGTATCCTCCACATTAACCTCTAACTGGCTTTGGTGCAATACTGTAGCCTTAACCCAAGCAACGGAGCCAAATATCCACTGCGTATAATCAATTTCATGACTAAGCTCTAACAAAACCCCTCCCCCTAGCTTTTCTTGCGCAGATACCGTTCGTCTATAATCTAAATTAGGCCTCCAGTTAGGTAAATATTGCCCCGCCTCTATATGCGCTGTATAAAGTGCACCAATTTTTCCTTGGTGTAAAAAGTCCCGAAATTTATTCAAACTAGGCAGAAATCTTAAATTATAAGCTGTCATCAATACCACTCTATTTTTAGAACAAAGATCAATTAAACTTTGGATGCCGTCTATATTATTTGCAATAGGTTTCTCAATTAATAAATGAACACCGGCATCTGCAAGAGGCATTGCAATATCGATATGAAATGATGCAGGATTTGCAATTATTGCAGCATCTGGTTGAAATTCCAACGCTTTTTCAATACTTGAGAAACAAAATTCAATTCCATAAGGTTTTATTTCTTCTTCCTTACATTTGTCATGTCGTAATAATCCAATTGTTATTTCTGGAAACAAATCGTGGATAATTTTAATATGCCTCTTTCCAATACTACCGAGTCCAACAATAAGTATTTTCTTAACATGGGCGCTTTTTTTAGCGTGAGTCATAAATTTATTTCTTGATTTGCACGCTCGTACTCTTCCATGCGACCAATATCTAACCAATATTCATGTACAGGAAATGCATTAATTTGATCACCTTGTTCTATGCGGGTTTCAAATAAATTTGGCATATCGAGATATTCCACCCCATTCAATTCTTCTAAAAGATCCAATTCTAATACATAAATTCCAGCATTAACAAAAAACTTATGTACTGGTTTTTCTTTTATCTTATTAATATATTGATTATCTATGGTCACAACACCATAAGGAACTTGAAAGTCATATTCACGAACACACATCGTTGCGAGACCACCTTGTTTATTATGAAAATCTAGCAAATGCTCAAAATTCACCTTTGTCAATAAATCTCCATTCATCATCAAAATAGGCAGACCCGGGCTTTTTAATGAAAGCAATCCCAATGCGCCTGCCGTACCCAGCGGCTCTGATTCATGTACATATTGAATAGTAACCCCCCAGTTAGAGCCGTCACCAAAGTGTTCACGAATCATCTCAGCTTTGTAGTGCGTCGAGATAAAGAAATTATGAAATCCTGCATCAACAAATTGAGTCAAAATTGTCTCAAGAATAGGGCAATTGCCAACATTTAGTAGTGGTTTAGGTGTGTCTTTTGTCAGAGGTCGCAATCTAGTTCCAAAACCACCCGCCATCAAAAATACTGGATTATCATATTTCACATTTTTAACAAGGTGCTGTAGAGTTTCAAGACCTACGACGTAATCCATATTATCTACAATAGGCACATGAAGTATATCTCTACTCTTCATCATTGACAACAATGCCTCATAATCGTCGGTGGGAGAGGCGACTATTGGATCCGAATTCATAATTTCCGTTACTATTGACTTCATATTCATATGTTTTAATAGTGCGCGACGCACATCACCGTCAGTAATGGTCCCACATAATTTTCTTTCTTGATTTACAATCAATGCTATACGTAAACTACTATCACTAATGGCATTAATAGCCACTTCAAGTGTAGCTGTAGATGCTACCAGCGTTTTTGACCAGTCATTCACTTATCACCCCTCTTCCTTATTTGTAAATATTTTGTTTTTTTTGAATTAATATTTTGTCATTGACCAAATCTTTATAGACAATTGATCCGGCTGATACTGTAGAATTCGCGCCAATAGAAATATTTTGAATCACCGTTGATCCTGTACCAAGATGCACCCCTCTGCTAATATTGACGCAACCGCTTAAGATGACACCTGGTGCCAAATGGCAGTTTTCATCAATTTTGCAGTCATGGTCTATACTAACCCTGGTATTTACAATGCTATCTTGACCTATACTTGATCCTGGCTGAATAATTGAACCCGCCATCACTTGAGCACCTTCAGCTACTATTACATCAGCTGCAACAGTAGCCGAAGGATGTATAACTCGAGTAAACCGAAACCCTTTCTCGCGCATTTTACTAGCCAATTTCCATCGAAATACTTTACCTGGTAATGCGCCAATACCATTCGCAAGCTCCACTTCTCTAGGCGAGTAAGAAAGAAGTTCATCGTCACTCCCAAGAACATCTAAACCAAAACACTTTGAACCTTTTTTCTTATCTGGCGCAACTAGACCAAGTATAGTTTTTCCTGACTGAATTAAGGCTTCAGCAACAACTTTTGCATGACCTCCTGCACCAAGAAGAATCACAACCTTTTTGTCACCGATACTCAATTAATCATCTCATCTGTTTTATAGGATCGAGAGCTTGAAAGATCTAATAGGTCCCAATAGTCCATTGGATTAACTCCATTACCTGGACGCTTTACTGTTAAATTGTTTTTTGTAAAAATATCACCACTAGAAATATTTTGTGCTGCTACTATGCTTTTTCGTGCAACATCACGATTAGGAATTTCAGAAGATTGCGGCTCTTTAACTCCATCTCCCATAGACATTTCTACAATCCGAATTGCGCTGATCATTTCTTTTAATTCTTCAGGCTCTAATGAAGCCTTATGATCAGGCCCAGGAAGACTGTTATCCAGTGTGAAATGTTTTTCTAATAACGTTGCACCCAACGCAACCGCAGCAATTGACACCACAATCCCTTTACTATGATCAGAGTAACCAATTGGCAAGCCAAAAGTATCTCTCATAGTTTTCATCGCATTTAAATTAATATCTGAGAATGGAGCAGGATATTCGGTTGTGCAGTGCATTAGTGTTACATTTTCTTGCAAAATATGTCGTCCTTCATTTGAAACATATGCATTTCGAAAAGCTTCTCTTGTAGGGTTTTGTCCACCAATCATACCAAATGCCACTACGCCTAGAGCCTCCTCAATTTCATTCAAATTTGCCATACCTGTTGAGATAATTATCTTTTTCTTTGTTCTAGCATGTGCTAATAACAAGGGGGCATTAGTTATATCACCTGAAGGAATTTTTAGCGTTTCCATACCTAAATTGCTTACTAGAAACTCCATGCTTTCTTCATCAAATGCCGTTGAAAGAAATTGTATCCCCTTATTTGTGCAATAATCAAGTATCTTATAGTATGCCTCAAAGGGTAGTTCTAATTTTTTGAGCATTGTATGTTGGAGTCCGTCTTTATCTAATGACGCTTTTTGGTAGGCAGCCTTTAACGCTCCTTTTGTTACTAATTTATCTGCCTTAAAGGTTTGAAATTTAATAGCATCGGCACCAGCCTCTACTGCAGCATCAACTAACTGATAAGCCATTGCTATATCGCCATTATGATTAACACCAGCCTCCGCAATTATAAATACACTCATACAATTACCTCTTTTACACTGATATATGCTTCGGCAAACCGAACTCCTGCTGTGGCACCTCTAAAGGTAGCAAGCGCCCTGATATTTTTTTCGCTTCTCGGGAAAGGATGCTGACCTAACTCACTTTCATAAAGACACATAATCCCGATTTTCTTTTCAAGATAGCTGGAAATATCTATCCATAGATTCGGCTGAAAACCACAATCATCAGAATGCAACCCGAACTCAGTTTCGGATAATGTTTCGTATATTCTAACACGACGAATAAAAGAATAACGAAACGATTTAGTACAAGATGCCATAGCAGAGAACGCCGCTTTATGGTCACTGTGCACATCATTTACATAAGGAGCGTAAATAGTATCAGGCCGAACCTTATCAAATATATTCGAAATAAACCCTACCAAGTCTTTTTTAGGTACTGTATCTAGCTCCATAGTGAGGAAGTCAGAGTTAAAGACCTCCTTAAATCCATATTTAGATGAAACTGCCTCTATCTCTTCCTCTCTTTTTGTGACTTGTTCTTCTGTAAAAATAGAAGACCCTTTCATAGTTGTCATAATCAACCAATAAACATCATCACCTCCAGCTATATGCCTAAGAATAGTGCCACCACACCCCAATGTTTCATCATCTGGATGAGGTGCTATAACCATAACCTTATTCACTTTAAACCCTCCTAATTAACATAGTTTTGTTTTAACATACCATTTATGGTCATTCAAATTTACTGACTCAAAAACTTTACGCACATTCTCGGCTGAATGCTCATCTCCGAATGGATTAGAAATTCCTTGCACTTCAACTTTATAATTTTCATCCAAACACGCTTTTTCTAAATGACGAATAATTTCATCTTTATCGTGAGATATAAATTCTACATTACCTGCATTAAGCCTACCTTTTTGCCTATTGCCGATATTAATTACAGGAAGATGATAAAAGGGTGCTTCTAATATCCCCATGCTGGAGTTTCCGACTAACGCTTGACAATGTCTTGCAAGGTTAATAAATGTAGCCCTAGGTAAGGTTTCTAAAGAGTGGATATAACGTGAATTATTAAATTCAGTTATTGCTATTCTCATTTCTTCAGACCCAGGATCGCTATTTGGAGGAATAATAACAGCCTGGTACTTATGCTTATCACAAAACTCTTCAACAGCTTCTAGCGTGATTTTCATTTGATCATAGGCATTATTTACTTCGGAAGAAAGAGGGTGTTTTATAATCACCAAATAACGTCCATCTGTCAAATCAACGTTAATCAACTCTGATATCATTCTAAGATTCATTTTTTCGGTTTCTGCTATATTTACATAAGCAGGATTGCCCGTACAGAAAACGCGAAAGGGCTCCTCGCTTAAATTTATCAAATTATCAGCATACTCTTGTGCGCTACAACAATGAATATGTGCAAGTTTAGAAACTGCAAACCGCACTGGATCGTCAGCATTACCAAATACAGTATCACCACCCCCAATATGGACAACTAATTTATCCATATAGTTTCCAACTATCGCAGTAGCTATACTCTCCTCTCTATCGCCTACAACCAATAAAAAGTCGGGATCTTCTCTCTCAACGGCTTGTGTTAATCCATAAATGAGAAGCCCTGCACCCTTGGCACGTTGCGTTAGTCGACTAGTTATAAATAATGTATCAATCCTATCTGCGACCTCGAAACCATCTTCAATAATTCGATCAATTGTACTTCCAAAATGATCAGACAAGTGCGCACTAGAAGCAACAATCTTTACATCAAAGTTATTATCACGTAATTCTTTTAATACTGGATAGAGAATATCATACTCAGATCGTATTCCAGTGATTGCTAAAACTTTTTTCTTTTTCATATTTTCTCTAATTCAATTCATTCCAACCTAAATAAGGCTGTTCACCTAATTGCATAATATACCTTGCCTCTTTGCCCTTATTAAATAATAGATCCAAGATTGACAAGTCAGAAATAAAGTCTACCTTAGGAAAACATTGCTTATATTCTGGCAAATGGAATTGCTGAAATTTCACTTCAATACCAGCTTGCTCAAAATCATCCTGCACAAGATAACCTTGACCACCCAAGCCTGATAAATATTGTTCAGATTCTACAGCTATACACAAGTCTAAAATCAGATCGCTGCCTTTACTATTAATTGCAAAATCACTTGATAGAACAATTTCACCTTTATAACCAAGATAAGAAAGTATTTTTTTAATTAATTCTATAGAAATAGAAGAAATCAAATTATTCTCTTGATCTAAAATAGAAGAAACCATTCCATACACTTCGGAAAAATAAGGGGTATTTGCATAATTCATTTGTAAACTACGCAAATGTTTTATTTTTGATTTAGCGCCGTTAATCTCAACTTCGTTAATCAACTGGCCAAAAGAATGTTTAATGGGTAAAGTTAGCCACGCTTTACCTTGAGGCGTTTTAATTTGATTTCTATTCTGTAAGCCATTTTTTTGAAACTGCACATCGTCCAAAAACACAAAAACATCACTTTGCAATATCTTATCAAAATAAGCCGGCCAGGGAATATACTGAGGCTGATGGATGGTTACTTTGCGCATAATGTTGTCAACCGTTTTGTTTTTGTATAGCTTTAATAAATCGTTCAACTACGAATACTGCATCATTTTGTTGCATTGTAGAATTAATTGGCAGGCAGAAATTTCGATCTAAACTATCTTCGGCTACAGGACATAATCCTTTATACGTTTTATGCTGTTGAACAAAATAAGGTTGCAAGTGTAATGCAGGATAATAAGCCCAATCACTTGCGATATTATCCTTATTCAACTCTTCTTTAATTAATTCTCGATCTATTGAAGGATCAAGTGTTATCAAAAAACGCCAATAAGCATGATTGATTTCTTCCGGAACAATTATAGGTTTCGCCAGACGACTTATATTCGAGGCTTGAATTTTCTCATTGTATACACTGGCAATTGTACGCCTTGTTCTAAGAAAATCATTCAAGCACTTAAGCTGACTAATTCCAAGTAATGCAGCAAACTCAGTCATGCGATTATTAGTTCCTAGTCGAGAATAAGCTTCGCCTTGTGCACTCATGTCACGCCCACGATTTCTCAGACTATTTGCCTTCTCATATAATTCTTTATTAGAACAAAGAAGCATTCCACCTTCGGCTGTAGTCAGAATCTTTGTTGGATAAAAAGAAAAACAACTGATATCACCGATATTTCCTGCACGAATTCCTTGTATAGATGCGCCAACAGCATGAGCCGCATCTTCTATTAATATGATATTTTCTTGCTGACAAAATGCTTTAATTTTTAATGCGTCTGGTGAAATCATGCCTGCCATATGAACCATAATTACAGCCTTGGTCTTCTTAGTTACTTGTTTTTTTAATTCTTTTAAACTTATGCAATAAGTCTTAGGATCAATATCGCAAAATACAGGCGTTGCCCCTTCACTTACAACAGCAGATCCCGTAGCTATAAAGGTCTCCACCGGGATAATTACCTCATCCCCATTCTGAACCCTGATACTTCGAAGGGCTATTTCCAAAGCTGCTGTGCATGAATTAGTTCCAACTGCGTACTCTGCCCCCACATAGTTCGCAAAAATATTCTCAAATTCTTTAACCCTCTGCCCCATACTCAAGGGTGCATTACCTTGTAAAATATTTTTGAATTCTTTTAACAGCCAATCAATTTCTTTTTCAGGAAAATAGGGCCGTGCCATTTGATAGCTCATCCTTCTTCTCCACGCATATTTTGCATATAAGCATCTAAAATCTCTTGTGTACTCCATGGAGTAAAATCAAGCTCACTCTTAGCCTTAGAGATATTAACATTCCAATGTCCGTTAATAGTGCTTGATTTATCTATAGGAGATATTTTAGCCGTAGCATCCATTCGTCTATATATATAATTAGCTATTTCTAATAGAGTCCAAGCATCTTTACTGCCAATATTGTACAATTTAAAACCTTTATAGTCAGTAAGCTTCGTTAACACCACATCAACAACCTCAAGAATTGAATCTATATAAATTAGATTTCGTCGAAACTGGCCGTTATCGTAAATATCCAAATCAATATTTTGTATCGCTGAATTGCAATAAGTGTACACGAGGCCATCTTGCTGCTCTTCATGCACCAATGACGGAATACGAAAGCATAACACTGTGAAATTAGAACTATTTCCAAAAAGCCTTAAATAGGATTCAGAAACCCATTTAGAAAGTGCATAATAATTTCTAGGAATTGCCTCTGCTGACTCTGTTATTGTGATTCCATCTTCTAATGGCAGATCTAAAAAAGCTAAAGTAGAAAAGCTTATTATTGCTTGTGCATTAGTGCCTCTAGCCCATTCAGCTAGACTCTCCGTAGCATCTACATTCCCCTTTAGATACTCCCGAAGTAAAAGCCCTGATCTGGGTTGCTGCGCTGCACAATGAATGATTAAATCTATGTCAGTTGGAATTGATTTTTTTAATCTTTCTGAAGCCCTATCAGAAGAAAGATCCATAAGCACATAATTCGATAATAATCGAGCATCAAGGTTTTCACACTGTGATCGACCAATGCCAAATACTTGATGTTCTTGATCCAATAAATGGGATGCAAGCCTCCTTCCAACTAGACCACAAACACCTGTAACTACGATTTTCATAACTTATTTATTGCCATCTTCAGTCACTGTAGCTTTACCTTTAGCTTCCATTTTCCATGCTGATCTTTTTTCCAAATATCTAAATTTCGAAATTTTTCTACAGTCTCCCAAAACTCTTGTTCCGAAATATCATGAAATTGTAAAAAATCTTCAAAATATTCTTGAGGGAATTCATTTTGCAATTTATTAACAATTTCAACCGCATCTTCACGTGATAACTTGCCGTTCCAAATATCATAACAAACTTGATCTGTTGGTCTCCAAAAACCAAATTTGATATATTTAAGCCAAATATTAATTTCACAGAGTTTCTCATCAATATTGTCGTAATCTAAATAATTTCCTGAAAGCGGCCCATCTGTTCTAGACTTAAACCCCATCGATGTGCATAATTCTAAATGCTTTCTACCCTCCCAAAAATCATAATAACCAAGATAAATACTTTTAATACCTTTTCCGTCACTGGATTTTAAATCTGGATAACGATAGAAAAAAGTATCTCTTTTTGATATATCATTATCAAGAAAATCATCAATTGTTTTATCTTTAATAAGGTCATTATTATCAATATCCGATGCATCTGCTTTACTCTCTTGCGTTTGAATGCCACCAAATTCAAACGCAACATCTTCACCCCAGACAATTAACGGAACATCATAAATCTGCGCAACATTAGTTACTCCAGCAAAAACTGTCATATGTTCGGGCCAATTAGGCTCCCCTTGCCTTATAAAGGTTTTTTTTCTGAGTTTTTTATATACACTTGGCTTTAATGTAATTTTAATAATGTCTAATCCAACAGAATCTACCATTTGATTCAAATTATAAACTCCTTCAGTAGTGGGTAAATGCGGTGCCACTGCACAACACAATACTTTCATTCCAAAGACTTCTTTCATCATCCAAGCTTGATACCAACTATTCTTACCTCCGCTAACTGGAACTAAACAATCATACGAACTTGTGTTTGTTGTTTTAATTTCATCAATAATCACCTCTAATTCTTCCCTTCTAGATTCCCAATTCACTTTTCGCTTCATTTCTTGGGAGCGGCAGGCATTACATAAACCTCTTTCATCAAGAAACACACCTGGTTTAGTGTTTGGCATTACACAACGTATACAATACTCCATAGTCAACCTTTTATTGCCTTATAATTAGTTTCATCGATATATCCCCTTCCCATAAGAATATAGCCTCCATTTTCATCTTCCGACTCTAACAATAATGAATGATAATATTTTTTGGGTTCGTTCTTTTTTAATCTGGCATTTTCTACATTGACATCTAAAATATGATTCTCTATCTTGTCGATTCTGACATATAGCCCACTTTTAGTTTTTTCCCATATAAGAGGATCACGAAAGGGCTCGATTATTTTATAAAACTCTTCTTTTGTCATGTCAATCCAATCAAGAAACAAACCTAGGCTAACATCAGGCACTTCAGCGTCAAACTTCTGTGCAAGTCTAATACCATCCTCACGACTTAATCTTTTTAAACGGATATCTCGCGATGCGTGATCTGTTGCCTTGCCATAACCAAATTTTAAGAACTTAACATAATCATGTGTGCCTGCATTGTTCCAACAGTAGATTGACTCATAGGTATTAAAAGTACGAGTTTGCCCCATTGTTTCATAACCATATTTTTCAATCATCTCCTCTGATTGTTGTTGAGCATCCCAACGAACAAAATTACCTAAATATATACCACGAACACGTGATTTCTCCAATTGTGCATCAGAAGGGTATGTAAAAGGCTGTTTATCTTTCCATGTTAATTTATCCTCTCCTTCAAACAATTCATCAACATCCATTGAGCGCAAAGCATGCTCTTTTCTAACTTTTTTAGTCATTTCTACCCGATCATAATGGGAGAACATACCCACTTGATCCAGCCATCCATTTACCCCCCATACAACTAAAGGAATCTTAAATTTTGTAGCTACCTGAACTGGAAAAGTTTGAGATCCGGCCAGTACATGCCAATACATATCACCAAGCTTATGCATAGCAATTTTCGTTACTTTTTTTGCAAGGTCGGGACTAACGGTTAGCATCATATGATCACAATCTAATTTAGTAAGTAATCTTGCAAGATTTCGCACCCCTACTTTAGTGTTGAACTGTGTATTATAAGTGACCAACAATGGATTAAGTCCATACTGATTTTTTACTACATCAACTACGAAAAATGAATCACTATTGCCAGTAACAGGAATTACACAATCATAAAATGAACCTGGACGGTCCCTATATTTGGTAAATAGACCATCTAACTCCTTGCCTTTCTCTATCCAATCAATCTCATCCTTTTCTTCATGTATACGACATCCACTACAAATTCCATCTTCATCTATAACAATTCCTAGAGGGTGATTTTCTGGGTATAAACATCGCTTACAATATTTCATGATAATCCATCTGAATTAAACCGGTCTGCCAAAATAATCAAAATCAAAATTCTCGTATTTTACATCTGAGCTTAGACGAACTTGGGCGCCTAATTTATTCATCATAGCCTTTGCTGCTATGGTACTATGCTCTGTATGTTGAAAAATATTGGCCGCAGCAACCGCTTGACAATTGCCTTCTGTAATCCCACTGGCAAAATGCCTCATATCACCAACACCTCCACAAGCAACTACAGGAATGTTTACATTTGCACTGATTAAATTTAAAAGCTCCAGATCATAGCCTTCTCTTGACCCATCGCGTTCTATTGAATTAATTAAAATTTCACCTGCGCCTAAGCACTCTAGTTTTTTAACCCAATCAGAAACTTTTATTCCTGTATCAACCTTTCCATTTCTAATAAATACATTGTAATCATTAAAAACCTTCATTGTATCAATCGAAACTGTAATACACTGATTGCCAAAACGATTAGCTGCATCTGTTATAAATTGTGGATTCTCTACAGCATATGAATTGATTGAAATTTTATCAGCACCTGCTCGTAGCACATCTTTAATATTCTCGATACTGCGAATACCGCCACCGACCGTCAATGGTACAAAACATTCTCTACTCGCCCACTCAATCACTTCTAATTGTGGCCCCCTTTTTTGTTTTGTTGCTTCAATATCTAAAATTATTATTTCATCAACATCCCAATTAACAAAAAATTCTATAGCTGTCTTTATTTTACCGATGGGTAAGAATCGCTTGAAATTGAAACTTTGTACTATTAATTCATCTTTTACAATTATGATTGGAATTAATCGATTTTTTAACACTACAATTGCTCCTTAATACCATTAATATAATTAGTTAATAAATGCAATCCATTTTTTTGGCTTTTTTCCGGATGGAATTGGAAGGCAACTATATTATCTTTTTGGATCGCTGCCGTAAATTCATAGCCATAATTGCAACTAGCAATCTCATACTGTTTATCGCAGTTAACATGATAGCTATGCACAAAGTAAAAATCAGGATCTTGCTCCATTCCTTCAAACAAATCATTCCGATTTTTGACTTTAATATTATCCCATCCCATATGAGGTACACGGTATTCATTAGGCACTTGAAATCGCGACACATTCCCTGGAATCCAACCAAACCCCTGTGACAAACCACCCTCTTCTGAAGATTCCATCACAATTTGCATACCTAAACAAATTGCCATTAACGGCTTTTTACGGTTGATTACCTCATCATCTAACTTATCAAATAGATTGCGCTTACGTAGATTTCCAATAGCCTCATTAAAACTACCTACACCTGGAAGAATTAAAATATCTGAACTATCTAGATCTCTCTTTTCATTGCTTATACACACATCACATTTCACGGTGTGCTCAAGCGCATTAATTACAGATCTAAGATTTCCCATTCCATAATCAATAATACATATTTTAGGGATTTCTTTAGACATGCTCTACCCTCTCTACAATATTATACATCTGGTTCTTTTTTAATCAGATTGTGGTCAATTAAAGAATCAGGTGTTATCAAATAACGCCGATCAGCACGGTTAATTTCTACCGGAGCATTTATAATTTGTTTCTTTTTATCGCTCATCTTCATTCTTTATATATTTTAATTATTAATAGTGTTAGTATTTTGCAGCTTAGGTTCCGATGAAGCTTTATTCTACTGAAAACTTTTAGACTTTAAGACTGCTCGGAACATTTACAACTCGCTGTTCTAACCATATTGCATTATTCAGTGTGCTGCATTGAGCATTCTGAAACATGGGCAATCTATTCATCAAAGTCCATATTGGACGGGTCATTACACCTTTAGAATTAGTCTTATCTAAAAATAAATCGCGCTGATGTTTGTCTTTAAGGATAATTGCATTTAGCCAATAATTTGACTTGCTATTTATTGGTTCTTTAACAAAATCATAAGTAGTATTTTTAAAAAAATCTGCGTATATTGTGGCCAACTCTCGCTTCTTTTCCATAAATTTTCGTAAATTTTCCAGCTGTGCAACCAATAAAGCGGCATTTAAATTTGGCATACGGTAGTTGTAACCAATCGTATCGTGAGTGTATTCCCATTTATGTGGCATTTTAGCAGTTGTAGTTAAATGCTTAGCTTTATTTGCAAGTACTTTATCATTTGTAATAATACAGCCACCTCCACCAGCAGTAATTATCTTATTACCATTAAAACTAATTACACCCATATGGCCAAAAGTTCCAGTATGTTTACCTTTATAAAAACTCCCCAAACTCTCGGCACAATCTTCAATTAAACAGATGTTATATTTATAACAAATATTTCTAATCTCATCTATTCTACAAGGGTGGCCAAAAGTATGCATAGGAACACACGCCTTAATAATCTTGCCTGTTTTATTATTTATACATTGTTGGTTTTTGATAGATGTATTGTTTTCAAGGAATTCTTGCAATGTAGTTGGAGATAGACCCATGGTATTTCTATCAACATCAATAAATATGGGGTTAGCACCACAATAACTAATTGCATTACAAGTAGCCACAAAGGTGAGTGGCTGAGTAATAACCTCGTCACCATCTTGAACATTAGCTAACAATAAGGAAATGTGCAAGGCGGAAGTTCCATTACTTGTTGCAATAGCATACTTTGAACCAGTATATTCGGCAATTTTTTCTTCAACCTCATCTACAAACTTTCCAACAGATGAGACAAAAGTTGAATCTATACATTCATTTAAATACTGTTTTTCATTACCAACAAAACATGGCTCATGCAAAGGGATAAAGTTTGTAGTCTGATACATTTTCTGAACAAAGTTAATTACATTTTCAAACATTACATTTTCTCATCTAGATATTTACCTTTATCCACATAATCAAAGTTGGGAACTATAGAAAAAAATTGATCAACAATCTGTCTTTTAGTCCATACAAGGCTTGATTTTAATTTTTTTATCGTACTTTCAAACTGATTAAGCATGTCTTCATCAAATACTGGTGTATTTTTGATAACCCCTAAGCTTTCAAACCTATTCATATCAAGAGTTTCTTTATCTGTATAAAATTCTTCAAAATCCTTCTCGCCTGTAGTATCACTCTTTGTAAACAAGCAGGGCCACCCCCCTTGTTCTGGCAGGGTTTCAATTAACTCTCTTGACTCATCCTCTGTTTTACAAAGATAAGGCTTGTACCCTTTGTCCTGAAGAAAATTGATGGCAATATCTGCAAATGACGTCAAATGCAGCTCTTTACTTAACTTTGGAAAAAAAATGTCTCTATTCTCACCAAAAATACAGCTCATTAAGCAAAGTTCTCCACTCTCTTGTGGTGTAACAAAATAACGCTTTATATCATTAGGTGCTGCAATGGGTTGCCTCTTGTCAATCCTTTGATTAAATCCATACAATAATGATCCATCACTAAAAGCGACGTTTGCAAATCTAGCAGTCGATATATTAATATCTAACGATCTGCGCATCAAAAACATCTCCATGATTCGCTTACTAGCCCCCATCATATTAATAGGGTTTGCCGCTTTATCCGTGCTAACACAAAAATATTTCTTGGTGCCATTTTTAATAGACTGTTGTATGGTTTTATCAGTATTAAAAATATTAACATCAATCATTCTCATTAAAGTAAATTGATCCTCTTCGCTACGAACATGCTTAAGTGCGGATAAATTAAGAACATAATCATATTGTCCATCGAACTTTATAAAAGCATCATATTCAACTGAACCAATATCTAGTGCATATGTTTTGAATTCACCTGCAATATATCCAATTGAACTTCTTATATCTCTAACAAGTTCAGCCAGATTATTCTCATTTATATCAACAACATGTAGTTTACGTGGATTACGCTTAAATATTTCCTTAGAAACTGCCTGACCAATCGATCCAGCACCACCAATTACCAAAAAAGATGATGTAGAAACTGCATTTTTAAGCTCTTCCTTGTGCCTCATTATATCATTAGTAAAAAGCTCATTTTTTCTACCAATCAATTGTAAAATTTTACTCATAATAATTTTCTATTTATTACTCAAAGTAATTCGTAGTTACATACCCCCCATCTTTCAAATATTGGTCCTTTTCCACAAGTGCAAGATCTGATTGCATCATATCTGCCACTAGAGCCTGAAGATCATATTCTGGTTCCCACCCTAATTTAGCTTTAGCTTTGGTTGAATCACCAACTAATAAGTCAACTTCGGTCGGTCTAAAATATTTCGGATTGACAGCCAGCACTTCTTTGCCAATTTCCACTTGATAATCTGGATTAGAACAAGAAGTTACATGGGCTGTCTCATTTACACCCTCACCTTTGAACTCTAATTCTATACCTGCATAGGAAAACGACATACGGACAAAATCTCTCACTGAAGTAGTTATTCCAGTTGAAATTGCCCAATCTTCAGGTTCATTCGCCTGCAGTATCATCCACATCATGCGTACATAATCTTTAGCATGACCCCAATCACGCTTGGCATCTAAATTACCTAAAAGAACTGTATCTTGTACACCATGTGCAATCTTTGAGACGGCCCTAGTAATCTTGCGAGTCACAAATGTTTCACCTCTTGTTGGCGATTCATGATTAAAGAGGATGCCATTACAAGCAAAAACACCATAAGCTTCGCGATAGTTAACTGTAATCCAGTAGGCATACATCTTAGCCACTGCATACGGACTGCGCGGATAGAATGGTGTAGTTTCTTTTTGGGGGGTTTCTTGTATTTTTCCAAATAATTCAGAAGTTGAAGCTTGGTATATTCTGGTTCTCTTTTCAAAACCTAACAATCTTACCGCTTCCAGTATTCTTAAAGTGCCTACTCCATCAGCATTTGCAACATATTCTGGCGTTTCAAATGATACATGGACATGACTCATTGCTGCTAGATTATAAATTTCATCAGGTTGTACGTCTTTGATAATCTTAGTTAAATTCATTGAATCTGTCATATCTCCATAATGAAGTATGAAATTACTGTCATCAACATGACTACCTTTATAAAGGTGATCTATTCGTTTGGTATTAAAAAGTGAAGACCTTCTTATTAGCCCATGAACTTCATAGCCTTTTTTCAATAATAATTCTGTTAAATATGGGCCATCTTGTCCGGTTATTCCTGTAATTAATGCTCTTTTCATTTATTCTATTCCCGCTCTTAAAATAATCTTTTGTGTATCATTATTGTTACTAATTTCTTCCTTATTGAAATATCTGTATTTATCATGCTCATCAAGTGGCAACATTTTTTTATCGATCTCTAGCAACAAACCGCAAGCTAACACAACATAATGAGTCGAAACTTTACTTGATACAAAACTATTGTCATAAAAATGCTCGAAAATTCCATAAAAGCCTAAATCTTTTATATTGACTTCAACTCCAACTTCTTTAGTAGATATTCTTTTAATTGCATGACTAATCGTTTCATTTTTAAAAATCCTTCCGGCTGGAACAAACCAATTTCCTTTCGCTGGCTGGTTACTTCTCATTCCTAACAAATACCCATCCTCCCCTCTAATAATTAAATCAATCGAAACCAATGGCGCTGTTTCGATGAGACTGGTAAATTCTTCCATTTTTAACATTTTATTTCTATAACCCTAAGAGGGCAATCTCTTGAACAATACCATCCCTCGAAGTATTTTTAGGATCGTAACCTATATTTGTTGCTATATCATTTGTTGAATAATAATTAAGCTTAGCCCCTGTCGCATTAATAATGCCGACACTTTCATTAATCTCATATTTCAATCCAAACTTACTCCCTAATTCAGATAATAAATCAAATTTTGAGACTGGAGATTTTGTATAGCAATCAAGCGCTGTATTTGTATGTTTAAAATCAATAATTGCTTTCACCAAGTGATAAAAATCAGGTGGGGTAATAAAATCCCTAACAATATTATCTGCTGACGTTTTAAATACTTCTTTATTCTTTATCGCTCGAACAATATCCGTAATCAAAAACCGGGCATCCATATTTTGTTTATGACTAAAATAATTAAACACCCTAATATCAACAATAGATAAATCAGGTAACGCTCTATGTTTAGCTTCTGCATATAGCTTAGCGAGCGTATACCAATCGGTTGATTTAAGATTATTAATATCTATCGTAGCAATTGTATCTTTATTGACAGGCTCTTGGTAATTACCACCATAAACCGCGCCACTACTCAAAAATATATACTTAGACTCCTTATTCTGTTTAAGATACTTAAGAGCCATATCATCATACTGCTCAGTTACCTTAAAAATATTACTACCCATTTTTTGAGCCTTTATGGGGTCGCCAATTCCTACAAAGTTAATAATTACATCGTACTTTTGATGGTTGTCAAATTCAGAATATTCTTTAACTTGATATTTTTTACTCAAGTTTTCACTGTTAATCCATTTTTCTAAAAATTCTATATTGCGGCCAAAAAGCAAAAAATCATAATCCTGATTCTTTGAAAAAGACAAGATTAAATCTTGTGCTATTTGGCTAGTTGCACCTAGAATTGCAATTTTCATAATTTTATTGAATGGGCTTAACTATCATTTCGTCTAAAAACTCATCGCGCTCTAAAAATGGATACATATCCTCGATAGGCTTGGATGTCATACTACCATCATCATTCTTAACAGCGCTAACCGCAGGTATTATTTCTTGATTTTCTGGGCATATTACTTCGCAGATAACAGGTCCAGAAGCAGCAATAACATCGGCAAGTTTATCTCTTAATTCAGCAACATTATTAATCTTGATATAAGGCAACCCATATGCATTCGAAATTTTTTCCACTTCTGGAAACGACACTCCTGATTCTGGATCTGTACCTATTCTACGACCATCGAAAAATTTATTTTGTGTTGCTCGTATTGATAAATATCCATTGTTGTTCCATACAATAAGCTTAAGTGGAAGATTGTAATGTTTGACTGTTTGCAACTCTTGAATATTGAGTTGAAACGAACCATCCCCTGTAATACCAATAACAGTTTTGTTGGCAGCAATACATGCGCCAATTGCGGCTGGCAAGGTAAAACCCATGTCAGCCTGTGCACCAGAAGTGATATAGCGTTGCTTATTACTATTTAAAGTGAATGATTGAGATGTTACATAATAAGATGAACCTGCATCTGAAACCACAATCTCGTCCTCACTTGCTAACTCTGACAATGCTTTTATAAATTCATACATATTAACAGTGTTAGCGTCATAACCTTCTTGATATACAGGCCATTTATTCTTCCAATGCACGCATTTCTTTTGCCAGCCCCCTGAAGTTTTTGGTGTTATCTTGTTTTCGAACTCTGACAGAAAACATCCAACATCTGCATGAACAAACTGATCAATATCAACAGTATCTTTCTTATGCTCATCTTCATCAATATCAACAACAACTAATTTAGAGTTTCTTGCAAACAACTCATATTCAAATCCTGTTAAACAGACGCTTAATCTTGAGCCCAAACTAATAATTAAATCGCTATTTTGTATTGCAAAGTTTCCTGCTCTATCACCTTTAATGCCTAAGCGCCCTACATAATTCGGATTATCTTGCTCAAAGTAGTCAGCTGCTAAATAAGACACGGTGCATGGTATATTGTTTTTACTTGCAAACTCTCTTAACTTATCTACCGAGCCAGATAATCGGACTCCATTACCCGCTAAGATAATAGGGCGCTCTGCCTGTTCATACATTTTAACAATTTGATCTAGGCCTTTTATCTCCTGAACGGTTTCTGCTTCAGGGATAAAACGCTTTAACTCATCAGTTTCTATAGAAAACCCTTGGACATCTAAAGGTATATCAATCCAGACAGGGCCTGGACGTCCAGTCATAGCAAGATATGCAGCTTTCTCTAGATGATATAAAATCTCATATGGCTCATTCACCATCACCGAGTACTTTGTTAACGACTCTACAATTGAAATAATATCAGCCTCTTGCACGCCAAACTGACGTAAATTGGCATTTGAATTTCTTGATGTCTCTTTGCGCTTTATCTGACCAGATATGAAGATAACAGGTGTATTATCTTGCCATGCATCCAGCAGCCCAGTAACAGCATTGGTAGCCCCACAACCTGTTGTTAATATGGCAGCAGAAAGTCCATTTTTGTATTTAGCATAAGCAACTGCACCCATGGCACAAGCCTGCTCATGATGATTACAAATTGCATTAATATTATCATTCGATGCAATGCCGTCATTTAAAAACATAGCGCCACCACCCGTAAGTGTAAATACATCTTTAATACCTTGGTCAACAAGAAATGACGCAACTATGTCTGCTACTCTTTGTTTCACTTAACCCCCCTTTCATTCAATGCTTTCTTTATCTGTTTAATAGCAAGATTAATATTGTCAATCGAATTAACATAACAAATTCTAACAAAATCATCTGCATAATGTCCAAAACTACTACCTGGTAATAATGCCACACCTGCTTGCTCCAATGCAAATTCTGAGAACTCTTCACCTGTCATGCCCGTATCAGAAATATTAGCAAATGCATAAATAGAACCCTTTGGCATCCCACATCTAATCCCTTCTATTGAATTTAGCCCATCAACCAAAACGGTGCGTCGTTTAGAATATTCATCTTTCATTTTTTGAACGTCTGATTGATCGCCATTGATAGCTTCAATAGCGGCTCTCTGAACAAATGGAGAAACACACGAATTAATCGTTTGCACCAATAGCCCCATTTTTTCAATAAGATGCTTGGGTCCAATTGCAGCGCCTATACGCCACCCTGTCATTGCAAATGCTTTACTAAAACCATTTAAAACAATCACATTTTCTTTGCAGAAATCAAGCATTGATGGACTAAAGAATACGCCACCATCTTCAAATACTAACCTTGAATAAATTTCATCAGAAAGAATAAAAATACCCTTTTCATTGCAAATTTTATAAATCTCTTGTATTTCTTTTTGATTGGTCATTGCTCCAGTAGGATTACTCGGAGAATTGATAATGACCAACCTTGTTTTTTCTGTGATTAACCGCCTTACATCATCAGCCATTAGTTGATGTTGATTTTCTTCCTTTAGAGCAACTCGCACTGCCTTAGCTCCACAAAATTTAATAGCGGAGAAATAAGTTGGAAATCCAGGATCTGGCACAATAACTTCTTCTCCTTCGTTAACAAGACAACGAATAGAAAAATAAATAATTGCATTCGCACCTGGTGTTATAAGAATTTGATCAATATCTGGTTTAAAGCCTCTAGATTTAAATGTTGTCTCTGCAACAGCTTCTCTCAACTCAAACAGCCCCATTGAATTTGCATAATGAGTATCTCCATTTTTCAATGCATCGACACATGCATTAACTATATTGCCTGGTGTGTCAAAATCGGGCTCTCCTAATTCAAAATGTAAAATTTCCTCACCCTCTCTCTCTAGTTTTTGAACCCTATCCAAAACCTTGAACATCGGCTGACCATCTATTTCATATGCAGATTTAGAAAGTTTAATCATAATTTTTTAAAGAAATTTTCCATTTTTTCAGTAATAAAATCCAACTGCTCCACTCCTAATGCTGGATAAATACCCAACCATAAGGTTTGATTCATCGTTGTATCTGTATTGGTCAAATCACCCACAACTCTATATTCAATATCTTGAAAATAAGGCTGTTTGGTTAAGTTTCCTGCAAACAGCAATCGTGTACCTATTTTATGACTATCTAAATATTGAGTGAATTCAACCCTGTTAACACCTTCTTTTAAAGTAATAGGAAATCCAAACCACGAAGGCTCTGAATTTTTAGTAGCTTGTGGCAAATTAATAAACTCAGTTAAGTTGCTCAATTTGTTTTTAAGATAAGCGAAGTTCTCATTGCGCTTTTTGATAAATTCTGGCAAACGCTCAAGCTGTGCTAAACCGCAAGCTGCCTGCATATCACTAATCTTAAGATTGTAACCAAGATGTGAATACGTGTATTTATGGTCATATCCTTTTGGTAAGCTACCTAATTGCTGTTCAAATCTTTTCTCACAAGTATTATCGCAACCTGGGTCGCAATAACAATCTCTACCCCAATCTCTGAATGATTCAGCAATTGTTATTAGCTCTGAATTATTAGTGAACACAGCGCCACCCTCACCCATAGTAATATGGTGAGCCGGATAAAAACTACAAGTAGCAATATCTCCAAATGTGCCGACATGTTGCCCATTATATTTTGCACCTAGTGCATCACAACAATCTTCAACCAACCAAAGTTTGTACTTATCACAAAGCGCTTTAACTTTTTCTAAATTGTAGGGGTTACCTAAAGTGTGTGCCAGCATAATAGCTTTGGTTTTTGGTGTTATTGCCGATTCAATCAAATCAGCATTAACATTATGCGCTTCTAAATCAACATCAACAAATACTGGAATGGCGCCAAACTGAACGATTGGATTAACTGTCGTAGGAAAACCTGCGGCAACACCGATTACCTCGTCACCTTTTTTAATAGCTCTATCGCCTAATTTTGGCGATGTCAGGGTAGCAAATGCAACTAAATTAGCAGACGAACCTGAATTAACTGTAATTAAATGCTTAATGCCAATAAATTCAGATAATTTTTTTTCAAATTTTCTATTGAAACGCCCTGTAGTTAACCAGCCGTCTAATGATGCATCAACCATATATTGCAATTCTGTTGCGCCAATTACCTTGCCAGATGGTGGCACAACACTCCTACCTGGTTTAAATGTTTTTTCTGTATATTTCAGATCTGCAAATTCTTGCACAAGTTCTGCAATTTCTAATCTTAATTCTTCGGCAGTTTTCATTTATTCATATCCCTCATGTATTCTTTAATTTCTGTAAAACATACAACTTGCATATCTTCTCTATTAAGCCAAGCCTGATGCCAGTCAACAATTTTTTCCAATGTATGACTTAACTCCCATACTGGTTTCCAATTTAGCCTCGATTCTGCTTTTGTAATGTCCAGCTTTAAAAAGCCTGCTTCATGTGGATTAGAATTTTGATCAAGCTGCCAACTGGTATTGGGCCATTTTGCAATCATTCTATCCAAAATCCAGTCAACTGGCTTCACATCTTGTTCATTTGGTCCAAAATTCCAACCTTCAGCATATTCTTTCTGATTTTTATACAGTTTTTCAGCCAGAATTAAATATCCTGATAATGGCTCCAGAACGTGCTGCCAAGGCCGTGTTGCTTTTGGATTTCGAATAATAACAGGTTTTTTTCTTTCAAATGATCTTAAAATATCTGGAATCAGCCGATCATCCGCCCAATCACCGCCGCCAATTACATTGCCTGCCCTTACAGAAGCTAAACCAACACCTTGCTCTTGCATAAAAGAACGACGATAAGCAGAAGTTACTAGCTCAGCGCAACCTTTGCTACTGCTATAAGGGTCGTAACCACCCATAGGGTCGTCTTCCTTGTAGCCTTCAGACCGCTCATCATTTTCATAGCATTTATCTGTTGTAATATTTACAATAGACTGTAGATTGGGGCAGCTTCTTGCCACTTCTAATACCTTGGCTGTACCAATCACATTCACTTCATAAGTTTCTATGGGTGCTTCATAAGAATATCTAACCAGGGGTTGAGCTGCCATATGGATTAAGATATCAGGGTTAAATTTTGTCATACTTTCATGAAGCGCATCTTGATCTCTAATGTCTCCAATTTGCGAGTCAATAACTAAATCAACTTTTGCTTCATTAAATAAAGAAGGCGATGTTGGTGGGTTGAGCGCATAACCCTTGACTTCTGCACCCAATGAAGCTAGCCACAAAGAAAGCCAACTGCCTTTAAAACCAGTGTGACCTGTTAGAAAGATTCGCTTACCTTTCCAAAATTCTTGATCAATCACTGATTTAATTACCAAATCTTCCACGGGGCATTACCCTTATCCCAAAGTTCTTGCAGATATACCTTGTCGCGCAATGTATCCATGGGTTGCCAAAAACCCTCATGTGTAAATGCCATTAGATTGTCATCTGCCGCCAAACTTTTTAGAGGTTCTTGCTCCCAGGTGCAATCATCACCAGAAATTCGTTCCAAAACTTTTGGAGAAAGTACAAAAAAACCACCATTAATTAAAGCACCATCACCTTTTGGCTTCTCTGTAAATTGTTTTATTTGATTGTCTTGTATATCTAACGCACCAAACCTGCCTGGTGGATAAACAGAAGTCAAAGTTGCATCTTTGCCGTGCTCTTTATGAAATGCTATTAACTCTGTGATATTTACATCTGATACACCATCGCCATAAGTGAAGCAAAAAGACTCTTCATTCTTAACGTATTCGCCCACTCTAGCCAATCTGCCACCAGTCATAGAATCATCACCTGTATCAACTAAAGTAACTGTCCATGGCTCTGCACGCTTTTGATGCACTTCCATAGAGTTCTTTTTCATGCAAAAAGTCACATCCGATTGGTGCAAAAAATAATTAGCAAAATACTCTTTGATAACATAGCCTTTATAGCCACAGCATATTACAAAATCATTAATACCGTGTGCGGAATACATTTTCATAATATGCCACAGAATAGGCTTGCCACCAATTTCCACCATTGGTTTTGGTTTTAGATCTGTTTCTTCACTGATACGCGTACCTAGGCCGCCTGCTAATATTACTGCTTTCATTATTTACTCCTTAAAATTTATACCAACTTTAAATAAATGTATCTAAAGAAAAAATTATCTTTATTATATTAACTTGAACTCATTTACAATCTACCATAAACATCCTCAAATCTTACAATGTCATCTTCGCCCAGGTAAGCGCCACTTTGTACTTCGATGATTTCTAGTGGTTCATTGGTTTTGTTCTCTAGAGCGTGCGTTGTGCCGATTGGAATATAAGTTGAGTCACCTTTGTTAAGATCAAAGGTTTTATCTCCATTAGTGACAGTTGCTGTGCCGTGCACTACCACCCAATGCTCTGCACGCTTATGATGCATTTGCAGGGAGAGTTTTGCACCTGGATTAACATGCAATCTTTTTACTTGGAAGTGCTCACCCATTTCAATGGAGTCATACCAGCCCCAAGGGCGATAAACTTTGCGGTGTGCAGCACCTTCACATCGACCGCTGGCTTGAAGAGATTCAACAATGGATTTAACTTCTTGCGCTTTGTCTTGAGTGGCAATAAAGGTTGCATCAGGGGTATCGATAACAATCAGATTATCTAAACCAATAGTTGTGACCATATGATGATTGGCATTGATATAAGTATTAGTGGTATCTTGTGCGATAACATCACCCTTGATTACATTGCCATTTTTATCTTTTGTGCCGATATCATGTAGTGCTGACCATGAGCCAATATCATTCCACTGGGCATCTAGTGGCACAACAACGACGTTATCACTTTTCTCCAATAGTGCATAATCAATAGAATCACCTGGAGATGATTCAAAGGCTTGCTTATCAAGGCGAATAAAGTCAAGATCTTGCTTGGCATTGCTAATAGAACTATTGACTGATTTAATAATATCTGGTGAATGAGTGGTTAGCTCATCAATGAGTGTATTAGCCTTAAACATGAACATGCCAGAGTTCCAAAGGTAATTACCTTGCTCTAGATAAGATTCGGCAGTTTTTGAGTCTGGCTTTTCAACAAACTCTTCGACCTTGTGTGCGCTATCAACGCTCCCTTTAGAGGATTTGATATAGCCATAACCGGTATTAGCATTAGTTGGCACAATGCCAAATGTGGCCAGCTTACCCTCTTGTGCTTGTTGGCAAGCAGTATTGATCGCCACATGAAACGCCTCAATATCTTGAATAACGTGATCAGCTGATAAAACTAGCAGCACTGCATCATCTGATTTTTTAAGTGATTGTAGTGCTGCAGCGGCAATGGCAGGCGCAGTGTTTCTGCCAATGGGTTCAAGCAATATTATTGGATTTTTAATATCAATTTGTTGACATTGCTCAGCTACTAAAAAACGGTGATCAGCATTGCAAACGATAATTGGATCTGAAAGGTTATCCAGCCCCTCTAGACGCAGAATAGTTTCTTGAAGCATGGTGTTATCACCCACTAATGGCAAATACTGCTTAGGGTACTTTTTACGAGACAATGGCCAAAGGCGTGTGCCTGAACCGCCAGACAAAATCACTGGTGTGATTTTGAATGATGCACCCCAAGGGTATTTCCTGACAGGGCAGTGCTTAATGTTTAATTTTGAATTAGTCACTGTTTGTTTTGACCGGTTTTTACTATTGAGGTTAGTAGTTTTATTATCTCTTCTATTTCGTTGAGTAAGCTTTTTGTGTGATTGTCATTACTGTTTAGGTAATCAGTTTTTATTAGTAGATCTATCCAATATTTACTTTCTCTGGCTTCTTTGCTGGCTATT
>Ga0209992_10000744_pt1 | contig 40381 bp, 50 predicted proteins | sample 2SBtaG_2_FD_182564 | JGI IMG/M metagenome (GOLD analysis project Ga0209992, IMG submission 182564) | Deep subsurface microbial communities from Kolumbo volcano to uncover new lineages of life (NeLLi) - 2SBTROV12_ACTIVE470 metaG (SPAdes)... | ecosystem: Environmental > Aquatic > Marine >...
TCAAGACAACGAAGCGGGGGCAGATGTGCGGTTCCTGCGAGCACCAAAGAATAAACTAGCGAAAGCTCACCCAGATTTTCGTAGCGAAGGGTGTGCGATTAAGCTGGACAAGGAACGTGCACAAATTATCTCAATGCGGGGACAATATGAGTATAAATAATTGGTTCAAGGCGGACTTTTCGCGTGTGGTCGTATTGGACCTGGAGACCACGATCAACGCTCCTGAGCCTCATTTTGGCGCAGCGTCATTTTATCCAGATAACCGTATCGTGTTGGCGGGGTATTGCACGCTTTACGGCAAAGAAATGAACGGCGAAAAGGAACTACCGGAGGACGCTTTCAAAGTTACGGATGACCCGAAAGAGTTGTGCAAATTCTTGACATCCGATGCCCTGATTGTTGGACATAATCTCGCATTCGACCTCGGCTACTTGTATCCATACTTCGGCAAGCTACCGTTGTTCCCAATTTTCGACACGCAGGTGTACGAATACTTATCCACAGGCAAGTCCAAGGTAATGCCTTCGCTCGAAAACACTGCACACAGGTTGAAAGTACCCTTCACCAAAGATACCGAAGTCAAGGAGCGGTTTAAGGTGGGCATAGGGTCAGACAAAATTGACAGGGAGCTACTTGCAAAGTATTTGGTGGAAGATGTGCGTGCAACGAAAGATATTTTCTTGAAGCAGGCCAAAACCTGCACTAGCTACCATTCCATGCTAATGCAAGGCGTCATGGTGACCTCCAAAATGTCTTACTCTGGTATGCCCTTCGACACGGATTCAGCACAGGTTGAAAGGACCGCGCTGCAACACAAGCTGGAGGCTGCGGCGGACACTTTGACGGAGAGCCTATCCAAGATGTGGCCTCCCCAAGCAAAGGCGGCATTTAGCCTAGAGAGTCCTCTGCAGATGGCAACTTTGTTGTGGGGTGGACCTATCAAAACGGCGCTCCAAGAACGAGTACGCGACGCTGAAGGTATCCCCGCATTCTACAAGAGCGGACCCAAGAAGGGCGAACCGAAGTACAGGACCGCAGAAGGTGAAGTTATGCATCCGGGGCTCACAACACAGAGAACGAGAGATCATTTTGAACGCTTCAACTGGAAGAAAAATGCAGACATCCAGGCACTCTCGCGAATCAAGCTCCACGACAGCAAAACCAAGCAGTTGTGCGAAGACTTAATTGAGTTCAGGACGCTGGCAAAATCTGCGAGCACTTACTTCGACCCGTACATCGACCGAGCTTGTTTGGGACGAGTCCACCCCTCGTATAACCATACAATTGCTCAGACCGGACGCCTTACAAGCTCGAAACCGAACATGCAAAATATTTCGGGCAAAGACAGTTGATAAAATCAAAGCTTGACATTAGGCTAATTTTATGTACAATTCGACAGATGCTAAAAACAATTTTAACCAGAAGAAAAAAGAGCGCGGAGGCAGAAAAGTTACGCGAGGACATCGTTGTATTGCTCTTTGGTAAGCAGCATCCGCAAGCAAAACCGTGGACCGATGAGCAAATTTTAAACCGGATCGCTGAGCTAAAACGTTTGAACAAATCCAAAAACAACATGAGCGCCACCAAAATTGCACGATGGGCGCTCGATAATATTTCTTGAGGATTGCAGACATGGAAAGACCTACGAATACGGACAACAAATTGTCTAATCATGGACCGAAATATTACACAAAGTATGCCATCGAGCCGGTGGTTTTTTGCATCAAAAATCGAGTACCATTTGCCGAGGGCAATGTTATTAAGTATGTTTGCCGCTGGCGCGAAAAGGGTGGAGTCGATGATTTGAGAAAAGCAAAACATTACGTTGACATGTTAATCACGGAAGCTATGGAGACAAACAATGACTGAAGATGACAACAAAACGCAAGAAAAAATAACCTTTCTGCTTAGACTCAGGTGGCTTTTTTTATTCATCATGACAGCAATGCTGCTGTGGGTCGGTATGCTTGGGCATAATTTCGAGCAGTTTTCGACAGCCAGCACCCTCACCGACGAGGATTTGTATACGAACGTGCGGGGGTTGCGGAAAGGTTTGGGCAGTGCGCAGCGATCTTTGCAAGTCTCCCATCGCAAGCACCGTGACACAGACAAAATTTTGATAGGGCTTTCTGACAACATTGCTCAAGCTGCTGCTACCTATTCTTTGTCACTGCAACAGCTTCGTGAGAGTCACGGAAGACAACTCCACGACCTTTATACGGAATACGGCGAACTGCACGGCAAATTGTCAAAAAGTGACGAACGCAACGAGGCTGCGCTGGATGCGGCGGTGTCAAATCTAGAGCTTCGGTTGATTCTGAACGAGGCTAGTCTTCTGGAACAGCACGAAATACTGGTCGAGTATAAGGCAAATTTTGAGCAAATTATGCTGGTACTGGCTAGTTTTCACCGCACCTCAAAGACGGATGGACTGGAAAAACCTCCGCAACAATCACACGCTTTTTGTGATTCTTCTGATACAGTGTGTGGAACATGGTCAGCAGAGAAAGGAGAGTAAAATGACTTTTGGAGGCTATTCAAATCTTGTTAGAGAGACTATTACCCACCCCTTTGAGGATGAAGTCATCTATCCCAGCCTGGGTCTTTCCGAAGCAACGGGTAAGATAGCGAAGGAAGTGCGGAAGATGGTGGATGACGAGGGGTTAGACATCCTTCAACTCATGGAAAACTTGGGGGATGTTCTGTATTACGCGAACGTCTTAGCCGAGGACTTAGAGTTGTCACTTGCGGACATTGCCGAACGGAATGTGGAGAGTCTGGGCTTATCTCTTAAGGATATAAAAGAAAATGACGATACTCAGTCACTTTAAAGCGGAAGGTACTTTTATCGAGCTTGACTATGCACAGCTTGAGATCCGGGTACTTGCTTTGGCTACTGGTGACAAAAACCTAGTTGAGGACTTGGTTTCTGGACGGGACATGCACACGTATTTTGCCAGCAGAATCTTTAACAAGGACGTTGAAGAGGTGTCTCAGGCAGAGCGCAAGTTAGCCAAAGGATTCTCGTTTCAACTACAATACGGCGCAGGATACAGGTCCATCGCAGAGAGTTGGAACGTTGACACACAACTCGTAAAAGGCTTTATCAAGGACTATTACGACCGCTACAAAAAGGTAAAAAAGTGGCAAGAGTCTTGGCTCAAACAGGCAGAATCATCTTTCGAGTACCGAGGAGAATCGAGTAAGGACTCGTTGAGTATTCCCAGCTATTACGTGAGCAACATATGGGGAGATAAAGAAGCCTTCTTTCTTTTAGCAGACCAATGGAACGGCGAGTATAAGGTTAGCCCCACCAAGGTTAAAAATTATCCTATCCAAGGCGCAGGTGCAGACATTATGATTATGATGTTGGGAGTACTTGACGAGGATTTATCTCGCGATTTTGATGGGCAAGTGCGAATGCTAAATACAGTCCACGATAGTGTGCTGTTGGAGGCTCCAGATAATTTGCTAGAGGATGCTGTCCACGCTGCTAAACAATCTTTAGAAAGTGTACCTGCCTCGCTGCATAAGTTATTTGGAGTGGAGTCACCTGTAGAGTTCCCCGTTGATTACTCTACCGGCAAAACGTTGGAGGAAGTTAAACACGCCGCTTGACAAACTTCGCGAGATGTGTTTTAATTAGTACGTAATGTTACATAAACCAGGAGATTAGTATGCCAACAAAGACCGGACAATTAGCGTTTATCGGCAAGCCCTTTGAAAAAAAGGGTGGTGGTTCGTCTGGGTCATTTAAGTTAGAGAATGATCCCGTGTACTATAAGCTGTTTAACCACATTCCTGCAGAGGATTGGGCGGCGCAACCCGGAGACCATATCTCATTCACGTATGAAGTCAAAGAGTTTGGGGGAAAGGACTACTACAACGCCTCGCCGCAAAGCATCAAGAAGGTTCCAGCCTCCAGCCCTGCCACTAACATATCCACGGTTGGGGCGGCGAGTGTAGATAAGAACCTTAGCAGGGACATGTGCATTCAACGACAGTCAATGATGAAAGTTGCAGCAGACGTTATCCTAGCATCGACACAAGAGGGTGCGGACATCACTGCTACTGCCGACCTCATTATCGCGCTGGCACGTAAGTTCGTTGACTACACGAGCGGAGAAGCAGACGCCCCAAAGCCCTTGACTGAGGACAAAGAAGTCACCCCGGAAGATTGGGAGTCTGCAGCAATCGACTACGGCTACCAACAAAAAGCGTCGTAGTACTGTGAACTTCAATCCTGACTTGCTGTGGAATGGACAAGACCTTCGGTTAGCGGGAATGAAGCATGTGCTTTTACTGTTCGATGGGGACATCCTGGCATACAGAGCAGGATTTGGAGCAGAGAAAAAAGTGTACTTTGATAAGCGTTCACCCCCCGATATGGGGGGTGCTATTTACGCATCCAAAAAAGAAGCGAAGCAACATGTAGAACTTGAGCATTTAGACTCGTACCGTGAGTTGGAGCCGGTAGCTAATGCTCTTCAGAATTGCAAATCTATGATTGAAAATACAATAGATATGGCTACTACCAGCCAAGTCGCTACCCGTGAGCAGGTAATTTATACCACGTTCTTAACGGGCAGTAAAAATTTCCGGCATCATATCGATCCTGAATATAAAGCGAATAGAAAGGACGTTAAGAAACCAGAACACCTCCCAGCCATAAGAAAGTATTTGCAAACACACCACTTTGCACAGGTCTCCGAGGGGTGTGAGGCAGATGATTTTTTTGGTCAGGCGTGCATTGATGCAGAAAAAGAAAAGATGGTGCCCATTGTGGTAACCATAGATAAGGATTTAAACCAGATTGCTGGGATACATTATAACTTCGTGAAGGATGAGTTCTATGTGGTGTCCGATAGACAAGCAAACAAAATCTTTTGGAGGCAAATGCTCGAAGGAGACAGGGCAGATAACATCACAGGCATAAATCAAATTGGCCCAAAGAAAGCGGAACGAATGATTCCCTTCCCGAGTGACGGTGTAAAGCATGTTCTAGACTACCATTGTGATAAAGAGACCTTAAAAAAGGATAGCGACATCGATAAAGCAGTTGTTATCGGCCAATACAAAAAGGAGTTTGGGGATGGGTGGCAAGAAAAGTTCAACAAAAACTGCGACCTCCTATGGATATGGCGTGAAATACCCGACGAATGCCCGTTTAAAGCTTAAAGTAGGTCGAAAAGTATATGTTTTCCGTTCTAATTATGAGAAGCAGGTAGCACAAAGACTGGTCGAACGTAAGGTAAAGTTTCAATATGAGCCTAAATCATTTGATTACTACTTTCCTGTGCACCAAGGATCGTGCTTTGACTGCCATTCAACTAGCGTGGGTAGGAAAACAACCTATACCCCGGATTTTTTCCTGAAAAAGACTAAGCTATGGGTAGAAACAAAAGGTAAGTGGGACGGTAAAGGAAGAACAAAAATACTCGCTGTACTGGAGAGTGACAATGACCTTACCAGAGATAATTTCCGAATGCTATTTATGTATGACAACTGGCTAACTAAGAAGAAGTATCGACGGTACACTGAGTGGTGTGCTGATAAGAGTATTATTTGTGCAGTCGGGCGGGACATCCCCGAAGACTGGGTAAGGTGAGCTATGGCCGCTAAGTGGAAAAGGGTTTCGTTTGGTCACTGCCTGAGTAATCTGACTAAGGTATTAAATAACCACAACGTAGAGTATGAAATACAGTGGAGACACCACAGGGTTTTAGTTTATCAGCATTCTGTCCCTAGTTGGTTATATTTTCCAAGCGCGCAAAGGTATACAGATTGGTATGAAGGCTATAAAGAACGCCGCCACGCGGGAATAGAAGCCACCCCCTACCAATTTTTAAAACAAGTAAAGTTAACGAAAAAAGATACGGCTACAGAGCTTAATATATGAAGCACGCGATGATTCCAGACACTCAAATCTATCCAGGCAGTGATGTTACGCATATTTCTGCTGCCGCTAGATACCTGCGAAAGCACAAACCAGAAAAAATAATTCTTATCGGTGACTGGTGGGATATGCCTAGCGTGTCCAGCTACGACAAACCTGGAGACAAGGGATGGGAAGACAAATGCGTTAAAGCGGACCTCGACGCGGGATGGGCTGCTATGCATATGTTTCTGCGAGGATTGAGAACAACAAAGTACGACCCTGAGATACATTACTTAGTGGGTAACCACGAGGAACGTATTATACGGGCTTCAAATTCTGCACATATGCGTATGCTAGGGAGTATGTTAAGCCTAGAGAAAGTGATACTCAACCCACTAAACTCCCTTGGAGTAATAACGCACCCCTTCCTCACGATACTTGAGTTAGATGGTATTTGTTACAGCCACTACTTCGTTAATCCTACAAGTTTATTTTCTAACGCTATAGGTGGAACAATAGAAAGCAAGCTTAAAAATTTAGGGCATAGCTTTACTATGGGACACCAACAGAAAAAACAAACCGGTGAAATTTACACCTGCACTGGTAAGCGACGGCGTGGATTAGTGTGCGGACGCTTTTACCCTGACTACCATGAATACTTAGGACCGCAAAAAAACTCCCAGAGTTGGAGCGGAATTTTATTAAAGCACGAGGTATCTGGTGGCGATTACGATCTGATGGAAGTAAGCATGGAATACCTGTTGAAGGAGTACGCAAGATAGTGTACACTTTAGAGGAGTTTATGCTTCGAGTTGCTGAAAGGTACGACCCTGATGTTATTGTCGATCTTTTAGATTTATCTAGTAGCGAACTGATACAGGCATTCCCAGAAAAGTTTATCGACAAACAACACAAGTTTGAGCTTGAAGAGGTCAGCATGGATTATCTGCTGATAGGTGAAATTAATGAACCCCATGAGGAAACATAAACGTGACCGCTTTAAACACACCAAAACAGAGCACGAAGCCCCGAAACAAAAGTACCACCGCAGCAAAGAAAAAAGGCTCTATAGAACACGAGACTTATTTGAATGGGGCGATGCTTTTGATGACGACAAAACTCAACCTAACTAGAGGTAGTTGGGAGTTTACCTACGAGCATTTTCAAGAGTGCTACAATGAGGTAGTTGATAAATATAACACTGTTAAAAAGGGTACTACCAATGCAAAGTAATTCTTTTCGCACTACTTTAGGCGAGAACGTATTTAGGACAAAGTATGCCCAAGGACCAACAGACAGTTGGCAATGCCTCGCTAGACGATGCGTGGAAGACGTGTGCGGAGACATGGGTACGGGGCATCATGTCATTCTTGGTACGAATGACCGCGAGCAACTAGTTCACTACATAACTACTATGAAGTTTATTCCCGGCGGGAGATACCTGTACTATGCAGGTCGAAAGCTTCACGCATGGAATAACTGCTTTCTTTTACGCGCTGAAGAAGATACCCGCGAGGAGTGGTCTAACTTAATATGGAGGGCAAATAGCTGCCTTATGTTAGGGGGAGGAATAGGGGTGGACTACTCTATTCTTAGGCCATCAGGACGCGCCCTATCGCGCACAGGCGGTGTTTCTAGTGGACCCCTACCCCTTATGAATATGATTAACGAAATAGGCAGGAACGTCATGCAGGGAGGTTCTCGAAGGTCTGCTATATATGCCTCTCTCGACAGGGAACATGAGGACATTAGCGCCTTCCTACATGCAAAGGACTGGCAGAACATGCCTATCACGGATAAAGTAACTCTGGCACAAGCGAAAGAAGTTAACTTTAATTTTCCTGCCCCACTAGACCAGACGAATATTTCGGTAAACTATAGTGATGATTGGTTAAATCTAGGCGACGATGCTTGGAAAGACCCCGTGTTTTTAGAGAACTGTCAACAAGCACTTACTACTGGCGAACCTGGCTTTAGTTTTAACTTCGGAGACAAAAGTAATGAGACCCTTAGAAACGCATGTACTGAGGTTACGAGTGAGGATGACAGTGACGTATGTAATCTTGGCTCAATCAATATGGGCAATATCGAGAGTCTGGAAGAATTCAAAGATGTGGTTGCCCTCGCCTCAAAATTCTTGGTCTGCGGAACAGTCAGGGCCGATTTACCGTATGACAAAGTTCAAAAGGTTCGCAGTAAAAACCGAAGACTCGGACTTGGGCTTATGGGTATCCACGAATGGCTACTTAAGTCTGGTTCCAACTATGAAGTAAGTCCAGAGCTTCACAAGTGGTTAAATGTGTATAAAACAGAGTCTGAAAAAGCGGCTAACGAACATTGTGATAGACTCTATATCTCCAAGCCGGTTGCCTATCGAGCTATAGCACCTACAGGAACAATTGGAATACTTGCCGGAACCACTACAGGTATCGAACCCGTGTATGCTGTTGCGTACAAGAGAAGGTATCTTACTGAGGGGACTCGGTGGAAGTACGAGTTTTGTGTGGATGGAACGGCGCAAACGCTTATTGACCACTTAGGCGTTAAGCCATCATCAATAGACTCGGCAAATGATTTATCCAGCAAACCAGAACAACGAATTAAATTCCAAGCCGATATACAGGACTATGTTGACCAGAGTATTTCGTCAACCATTAATCTTCCTACAGTTGCTAGTGGTACTCTAGGTGCGGATAAGTTTGCTAAAATACTAGCCAAGTACGCGAGTAGATTACGTGGACTTACCTGTTACCCAGATGGTAGTAGAGGAGGACAACCTATTACAGCCGTTGACTACGCTGAAGCGGTTAGGCACAAAGGCGTTGTTTACGAGGAAAACGATCCTTGCGGCGCTGGAGTATGCGGGGTATGACAGCCTAGAATGCATCGTGAGGAGACTATTCTAGTTATTGTCTACATCCTAAGCTGGGTATTGGTTGGATATTTACTCAGCTTTTAGTTGTCCATATCGATAAGGACTATAACATGAACTGTTGGCACTGTGATGAAGAACTTGCGTGGGAGGAGGATTTAGATTTACCAGACCCCGACTGGGAGTTTGTAACTAAATTACGGTGTCCCGTATGTTCGGCGTATTACCAAGTCTATCTCCCTAGAGGAGAAGAATACGAATACGAGTATGAGTACGAAGTACAATATGAACACCAAGAACCTGCAGCGGTACTTAACTTAGTACCTAAACTTGAGGAAGCAGCCGGAAAAAAAGCTCCCGACGAAGAGCCGGGAGAATGAGAGGTTCGCTTATACCAGATGGTAGTGCCACCAACCAGTAGCTATATATTTTGTACCTACTAGCGGGGGATTACCTCGATGCTGCCAAGGAAACGCCGCTGGGAAAATTACAAGGCGTCCTGCTGCTGGCTCTATGCGCTGCTTCTGATTTAAAAACTCAGTTTCTCCACCTTCCTCAATGTCATTTAGATACAATACCCACACCAAAGCGCGGTTACTAGTACCCACCTTTCCTGAATGCTCACAATGCCAAACGTGATAGCCACCGGTAGGTTCAGTCTTTTGTACCTTAATGTTATATCCGATAACGCTAACATTTTCACCACCAGGAAATTCTGCTAAGTAGTCATTTAGGTAGGGGTTTAAGGCTTTGTTTACTGCTCCTGCTAGGGCAGAGTTGTGGTCTTCTATATTAATCGACCTGTCATGCCTACCAGCCCTACCTGAAAACTGAGTATCGCCGTTGTACCCGGAGTTTTTTTGTATCTCCTCAAACGCTGCAATAACCCTGTCCAATATATCTTTATCTAGTACGTCGTTATATCCCCGTATAAATGAGTCCATCGTAAAAGTTCCTCTCTAGTGTGCAACATTTTATTATAGTTATGTAAGTTATTTTAGTGGTAATTTAATGCAGCATCAATTCGTGTTTTTCTATTTCCTTTTCCAGCAGGTCATGTAAAAACAGCAGTTCATCTAACTCAAGCTTTTTCTGACGTAGCTGCATAGTCGCTGCAAAAACAGCAATAGTGTGCTCGATGCTAGTGTATTCAACATCGGGTAAAAATATTTGAGAGTCCATAGTAAGTCCTTCTTAATCCAGTTCCGGCGTGTCTAGTAAACTCTTGCTTCTGTATAAGCCTTCCAATCGATATACTTCCGAGAGGAAGTTAGACAGCGCCGCAGACTTAGATCTCCTCACGTTCGCCGGAAGTTGACTTATATCCCGATACAGTGCTTTTATTTTTGTGGTATTGAAAAACTGTTTAGGTAGAAATCTAGGCTTATCAGACATGATGGTAGATAGTTTGTCATTGCTACCCACAGCCTTTTTAATTGCAGGGTCTAGTAAGACTTTACGCGCCGCCATTTTACTACCGGTTAAGGTAATCATGTCCCTGTACAACTCATGTAACTGCTGGTCCCTTACAAAGTCTAACTCCAGTACAGTCTCGTACTCTTCTAGCATCTGATTGGTTGCATCGCTACCGGGGGTCAAGCTATAGTTCGGGTCGGTTAGGAAAGTCCTTATCTTGCTAGACGCCTTATTGTAGTGCTCTTCGTAGTTATTAGACATCTCAAGTGCAGCAAATCCCAGCGCAGTCGTTAGGTCTATTTCCCGCTCGTTTAAACCTGCTAAGTTCTGACCTTCTTTTGCCATAATCTTATTGAGGTCTTCCACACTTTCTGGTGCAGCCGAGTCAGAACCAAAGGCTTTAGGATATAACGCACGCTCAATATCCTGAGGAGTCACGTTTAAACCCAAGATACTGTCTTCTCCTTTTAGAGCGCCTAACTGTTTAGCGGTATCAAGACCTACCTTCACAAATCCAGGTTGGACAGTCTTGTAGAGCTTACCCAAGTCTCCTCCAACTAAAGCCTCTGCCGCAACAGACGTTAGTGCAGGGTCAGTGTAAGGAGATACGAATGCTTTGGAAGATTCCAGCAACCCTTCACTAAGAACTTTCTGAAGCGGCTCACCGTTTGCTAAAGCAGTTATTGTAGGCATTAACACGTTCACAAAAGGCGCGTATGGGTTGCTGTAGCTTAGGTTCGTGTACTTAAGTATGTTACGCCCGTTCTTAACCTCGTTGCCAGTAATAACAAGTGCACCATATTTATCCCAAGGTTGTGCCAAAGAACGCAACGCTTCTACTGCGTCCTTAGTTCCCTCCGACTCGGCAATTGATTCTGCTACTACATATCCTGCACTGGCAACCGCAGGGAAAGCTGCCATACGCATAAGACCATTGTTAATTAGTCTCAAGTTATTGTATGCAAAACCCTGCTCTAGTTCTTCAGCAGCCAACTTATAGATGTTGAATACGTTGCGGAACATCTCAGAAGGGTACGCGGAAAAGTTACCTATCACTGGTATGCTTCGTACAAGGGCGTGTTCGGTTATAGCCGGTACTCTGGAATATACAGGCATAACATTCTTCGTGTTCCACGCCGCTTTCTGAGAAAGGTAATTGTCTGGCGTAATATCCTGCTTCGCGTCCGGTCTGAATAACTCGATATCCTGCCCCGCTTCTGCTCTAAATAACTCAAGGCGATTAGCGCGTTGCGATTCAGTCAAACTGTCCCATATGGATTTTTCTTTTCCGTACTCAGCCATGTATGTAAGGGACTTAAAAAAATCATCAGTCCCACCGTAAAAGGCTTGCGCTTTTTGATATGCTTTTGGAAAAGCTCCTGCTAAACCAAATGTACCTACCTTTTCAATTATACCGGGGTCTTCGTTTATGTCTTTTCCCAGACGGGTCAAAATTTGTCCAATGTCTACAGACGACCCTGTTACACCTAAATTTCTAAGGTCGCGTGCAGTTTGGGTTACCTCAGAGCTAGTAAAATCCCTAGCCACACTAGCAAAATCCCGAACCCATCTCACCGGGTTTCCTGAACCTATCATTGCTAAAGAAGCACCAACCGCGTTTCTTACTATAGTAACTGGGCTTATAACAGTTTTACCTACCTTAAGCACGCCCTGTGTTCTACCTAAGGCTCTACCAGTATTCTCTAGGAAACTGTGTCTACCATCAAACAAGGGTTTATAGTTTGAAAGCTGGCTCAGTATTGGGCGAAGGTTAGCTGCTGTTTCCGGCGCTACGTATACATCTTTGTAACTAGCTTTTGCATTTATGTCGCCCTTTCTTAAGCTAACTAAATCAGTCTGCTCAGGCCCAAGCAACCGAACTAACTCCGTAGGCTTTAACAATGGGGCACCCTGTTGCTCTCGCGCAACGTTCAACTCTCGTGCTGCGGCTTGTCTTGGAGACTCCTTTAAAACATTATCGGCACCTTGTCTACCTAGATCACGACGTACCGGGTTAACAGAAGCTAAACCACGACCCGCTAAACTATCAGCAAGACTTGTTCCAAGCATAACCCCCTGGGTACGCTTTATCAAACCATCAACCGACTGCCTTACTCGTGCTGCAGGGTTGTAGTTCTTACCCCAGATTTTATTCAATACCTCGGGGATCTCCTGCCTTGTTTCTGTCGTACTTTTTATGCTACTGTAGCGGCCTTTCTTAGGATCGTATAGCTGCTTTGCTAAATCCCTTGCCGCTTTAAGGGCCGCATCTGAACCACCTTGAAAGTCTTCCGGTGTCAATCCTCGGGCATACGTAGGATTATCTGCTTGTATCCTACCTAAAAACGAAGGGTCTTCCGCAATTGTATCGGCTAGTTCTTTAAGTACCTGCGGATTCTTGTCGATAAACTTCTTAAATGAAACTGCACGCTTCTTAACTTGGAAAACTTCGTACACATTTCTAGCGTAGTCATCATGCTTCCCAATGGTCTTTAGTAGTTCTTTGCCAACATTTGGGTTGGTCTTAATGTACTCTTGTACTTCAGTGATTAAACGCTTACTACTCAAAACTGTTTGGCGTAAGTCGGCGTTTAAGTTTGTTAAATCGTCTGCCGTTGCCTTTCCGTCCAAGAGCGCGTTGATAGTGTCAATAGTTTCGTTCTTATTTCCGGAGTGGTGCTTGGTAATCTGCCTCTCCATTAATTTTCCTAAACTACTAATTTCTTTTTGATAAGAGTTACTTCTTCCCATGAACTCTTCTGCAAGTCGATTAGACACGGCATCGTTCGCAGACTTAGGCAGCAGATTATTCTTCATCCACTCTAGCCCAAAAGCTTTTCCCGTGCTAGTTGATGCTGCATTGCCTACACCTCTGGATGCTGCACCTAGACCGGTAGCAACTACGCCACCACCAAACACAGATAACGGACCCTCAAGGACACCCGTCATTAACGCTTCAACAGGGTCAACCTCAGATTGTAGTCCCACCTTAATCTTAGTCCTTTGGTCTACAACACTTCTGTATGCGCTACCTGCGCCGGTTATAGCACCCTCAGTAGCAGCGGCCTTTAATACCGGAGCACTGACAGCAAGCGTTGCCTTGTTCTTTATGTAGCTCTTAACACCAGTCTTTGCAGTTTGCTTTGCAGCGAGACTTGCACCACCCGAAAAACCAAAAGTAGCCATTCCTAACAATGCACCCGCTACGTTAGTTGGGTCTGCTATACTAGCTAAAGCGTAGTCTTTTATCGTGTCAAACGCTGGAGCACCTCCCGGTTTGTACCAATCAGGCATATTATCTATAGTAGACATTACTCTACCTACAGCAGCCAAATCTTCTTGTCCGACATTGTCACCGTAAACATTTTTTCCTAGCTCAAGAGCATCCAGTAAGTTTGCAACGTTCCATCGGTTCTCCGATAGGATTCTATCTCGCAACGCTATTCTATTTTCTGGTGTGTCAGATGTGTCACCTACGTCCTCTCCTGACAGGCGCAAGTATTTAATACCATCAGAAAGGAATTGATTGTCGTTCGGTAGTTCATCGTATGTTGGCATCGCTTATCCTACTATCTAACCCTGAAGTTATAGTTTACGCGGTTACCAGGAAGGAAGTCTTTAGGTCGAACCTTAGAATTAGAGGTTGCTTGTCCACGTTTGTTAGCTTTTTCTCTCGCTTTTCTCTCAGCTTTTTCTCTCGCAGCCCTCGCTTTCGCTAGTTTATCTGCTTTCTTTTGATATTCCCTTCTCGCAGCTCTAAGCTTTTCTGCCTTCCTAATTCGTTTTAGTTGGGCTTTATATCTTTTTGTCGCCGCTGCAACCACTTGCCGTTGTCCGGGTCTAATAGTCCTTAAAGCCGTTAGACCAAGAACTACCGACATTCCTCCTGCAATACCTGCTACAGCGCCCTTAGCAGATTCTTTTGCAATCTCTTTAAGCGTAATTACTTCTTGTGCATTTTCTCTATCGCCTAAATTAGACTCCCCAAACGCATCTATACGTCGCTCCAGACCATCTGGTATAACCTTATCTATACTAGTGGTAATTGCATCATATACCTCACCAGCCATATCACCAAGGCCGATACGTGACTGCTCTATAGCATTAAATATTGTGTCTTGAATTGCTCGCCTAGTACTTTCTGGTGTATCCCCTCGTGCCTCCTCTCCAGATAAATTAGCTGGTGTTTCCCTTGGCGTAGTTACTACATCATCATCCGTACCCAAACCTACTTCTTGCCTTACCTCTGACCCTAGCCTTTGTTTTTGTGCCCTATCCTCAAGCATAGTGTACAAAGATTTAGCATCTAGACCTAGACTGTGTCCTTGTCTGAGTACGTTTTCAAGCCAACCACGCTGGTCCGTAGTAGGGTCCGCTCCGACCGCGTTAGGGTCATAAGGAAGTGTAAGGTCTGCAAGTGCCCCACCTATGTATCTTCCAGTTCGGTCAAATATGTTCCCCGAAGAATCTTGATTGGTCGCCGTATTAGTCTGGGCGTTACCACCGAACTCCAAATTATTATTATTAGTACTACTCGCGACGCCTGGTTGTACTGGCGTTCTTGACTCTGTGCCAGTAATATTACCTGTGACAGCATTACCCGTTGTGTTATTCCCCGGACTCACTACCCTGCGAAACAAAGAATCAACGCTACCAGTACCACTCCCACCTTCTAGTGTTACTTTAGTTTCCCCAGTACCACTCCCACCTTCTTGAGCACCTAGCATCGCTCGTAAATTAGGGTTATTTGCTTCTAGTTCGCGCAACTGAGCTTGATTTCTATCGACGGCATTTTTCCAAGTATCAAGTGCTGTTTTGTAGGCGCTTTGATCCCCGAGAAAGTCCATCAGTTTAGGCTCTCGCAATTGAAGTTGACTAGATTGATTACTTATCGCCGTATATAAATTTACCGCACGAGTAGCTTCTGTATTCTTTTGTGCTTGCGTGGCAGCAGCGGCGGCAATAGCTTGATCTTCCTTCCGTCTTTTGTCGTCGCGCAAATTTGTAAGTAGATTTTCAAATTGCTTTTGCTGCCTAGCTTTTCTCTGCTCTTCTAGCTGCTGACCTGTCGCTATGTTCTGAGCTACTCCGCTAAAATTCGGACCTGCTCCCCACCCTTGAAATGCTGCCATTATCCTATCCTCTGTTGTTTAACTACTTTAACCCGTTGAAGAACCCAAAGAACCAAATCCCGCCATCGCGGCTTCTCCCCATCCGCCAGTACTATATCCCTTAAGAGCAGCCCCACCAGCCCGTAGCAGGTCTCCACCAGTTATTCCAGTCCCAAGGATACCCTTACTCGCCTTAGGCGTTGATGCGCGGAACGCGGCAAGCTGAAGCTGTGGATTGAACGCACCCATAACTCCCGCTAAACGATTCATTTGAAAGTTAGTCGCATCCTCACCAAGACCTCTTCCTAACATCATCTGGTCTATTTGGCTCTGTCCAATGCTTCCAAGATTAGCAAGGTTAGTATTAAACGCTTCCTGTGAACCGCGTGCCCGGTCTATTGCAGCCGTTTCTAAACCAGAGGCACCAGTAAGCATTCGTTGTAACCCTTCTATCTCAGAGTTAAAAGCATTCTGTGCACCTTGATAAGCACCAATCCTTAGTTGTTGATTTGCTAAACGATTAGCTCCTTCCAGTGCTCCTGCCCCACTGTAAGTACTAGTACCACCCCCTGCTCCACCAATTAAACTAGCCAAATTCGAGTTATTAAACATCGTATTTTGGTTGGATTGCATTCCTGCTTGATCCATAAACAAGTTTTCTAAATCCTGTCTAGTGGTATACGACGATGGTCCGAAACTACTATATGCATCTTGCAGTTGGTTAGAGCCTAGTTGAGATTGCGCTAACTGTTGGCCTATCTGATTATTAAATAAACCACCTTGCATCGCGTTTTGGTCTACAAACTGTTGCATTTGTGGCGATAATTCTGCACGACCTTCCATTGTAGTACCCAGAATAGTACTTGTAGGTACAACTTGCTGCGTAAGTCCTGCTATAGCATCGGCTTGGCTTTCGACGAAAGGTGTCATTTGGGTCTGAAGTCGAGCCATTCTCCCATGAGAGCCGAAAGGTGTCGGACCAAAATCAAATTGTCCCGGCGTAGTAATAGCAAATTCCGGTTGGCCCGTAGCAGGATTTAAAGAATTGTTCTTATTCCCCACTACATATTGCGAAGGATCTAAACCAGACGCTTCCATTTCTTGTATAATTTTATTAGTAAGTTCTGCACCTAAAACTCCCTTAGGAATAATCCGTTCACCAGTAGTCAAATGCCCTATAGTGTCGTCACCGTTCCTGCCGAGTTCTGCGAATTTTCCTAAATCAAGCATGAGTTAACTCCCCGTTAGCCAGCAACGCTGTAATCAAAACGAAACGTACCCGTAGCACTGCTTCCAACAGTAATGTGAATTCCATTTTGCAGCTTAAGACCATTTTCAAAATCAAACGAGGTATTAATAGCTGTACTTGCCTTAATATCTAGTATTAAGTTACCGCCAGAACCATCCCTAATTTCAAAATCTTCGGTTGCTGTTGCAGTGACACAATGAATTTTATACAAAATAACGGGACTAGTTGTTACTGCGCTAGTGCCGGTGCCGTGTGCAAACAGCGAATACTGCACATCATTATAGTTTACTTGTCCCATTTTTAATTTCTCCTAGTTTTCGTTAACTTTCTTTTCTATTAATACAATATCATCTTCAGTTATATTTTTAGAACTGTTTAAAGCTTCCTCTTTAGCTTTGTGAAACGCTAACGTAGCTACAGTTGCCTTCTGCACACTTTCAACTACTTCTTGGCGCATCTGTGATATTTCCGCAGGGGCAGTAGCTGCTTGTTTAACAACGTCTACAAGTAAATGTTGCATCAACGCAAAGCCGCACCCTTTGTTAACTATAGATTCTCCTGACAATTTATCTGTCCAAATCTGCTCTGCCCAAACCGGACACCCATCTTCTTCTAAAGATTGTGGACACTTTTTACAATTAAAAGCGTTCTTATACTTTTTAGCTGTGAGATAATTTACCTTCATACTAATTAATTTTTTGAGCAAATAAACGCATTAACATACGCAGGGCGATAGTTACCGTTAACCATAGTTCCCGAAAGTGCCGTAGACATAGTTATGTCTACATTATTAGCGTTAATACCTCCTGTATCGGGAGTACCATTTGGGTTGCCAGTAGTAAGTGCGTTAGACGCCGACACGCTACCCGAAAGGTTAAAGTCAATGGTAGTATTACCATTTGTCTTAGCGTCGTTTCCTGTTGCAAAAAAAGTAGTATCCGCCACCGCGTTAGTACCCTGTATACCCCCTGTATACGTAGACCCTGTAGCATTACTTACCACAAAATTATCTGCGTGGTTATGCGCTGCAGTAGTGTGCGTGTGGTTACCTGTATTGTGACTATGGTCAGGTACATTTCCTGTAGTAGCTGCTGCAAGCTGTGTACCACCAATACTCCAGTTTCCTGCTGTAGATTCACTTGCCGCGTTCTGTATAACTAGCACTCTGTCGTCGTAGGTTGTAACCAAAGACCATCCACTTGGAGCAGATGACCCAACAAAAACCATTTTAACTCCTGCTTCAAAAGACGACTCAGCTTTACTAGCAATAGCGGTAGCAATAGCATTTAATTCCCCATCAACGTCGGCACCAGAAATAATCTTTTCGGCGTCACCGGTATCTAAACTATCTTTAACCGTAAAATTTTGTGTTCTTGTATAATTTGCCATTATTATCTACCTTCCCGCCCTAGTTTTAAGAATAGCGATACTTGGTCTAAGGCGACTTTGTATCCGTTAGAATTAAATTTTACTCCTACACGCAAACTTCTTCCCGCACCAGAACTAGCGTGAGTTAAATTAACTACGTTAACAGACCCACCGCCCCATTCACCTTCGTTAGTGTCAGTAGCTTGTCGAGAAGAATTTGAAAAATCTTGTCCTTCTGTAGCTGCCCTAGCAATACCAGCATCACGCTCTAATACTATATGTTCGTTAGTAAAATCTCCTGCTTCGTTTACAAGATGATATTCACTACCCGCAGCATGCGTAGCTGCAGCATTAATTGTTGCGCTGCCTCCTAGATCATCAGATGAGTTTGAACCCGAAGCCGTTACCACAGACCCTGAAGAATTAATAGCCGTAAATGTAAAAACCCTTACACCAGACATTGCGGTAATAGTATGTGTTTGGTTTAACACAGCGCCAACCATACCATTTCCCAACCCATCATCTGCCGCTGCAATAGTAACTAGGTCACCTATTTTATAGTTTGTGTCTGCTGCTGTAGTAATAGTTACCGTTGAACTACCGGATACACAGGCTGCACTAGAAATAGCCGCCGCATTAATTCCGCGTGTTAATCCGCCTAACGTAGGTGGACTACCTGTTATGCCATCATACCTAATTGTTTCCGTTCCAATGCGTATTGTTCCGCTATTGTTTGCTAACGATACAGCCATATCTCCGGTCATTCGTAGCTTTGCATCCTGGTTAGCAGCAGATAAAGCACAAGTGCTTGCGCCGGAAGCTAACTCTGCACCTATAGTAGAAACTGTAGCCGCTCCATTATCCGTGTCATATAAAGTATTTGTTAACCCAACTAACCCATCAAAAATTCTGGAAACATACGGCACAACTTTATGTCCACCAGTTCCAGTAACAGCCGTTGTGGTAGTATCGCCTGAAGGAATAGTTACCGCAGAAGTAGTTGCTGTCGAGGTAGAAGTAATTCTTAATCTACTACCAATATTCCACGGTTGGTAATCTACAGTTGTTGGAGAATCTACAGTTACTGTTACATTATTATCGCCTAAAGTAGCGTCGTTATTAATGGCAGTAGCAACTGCTGTAGCAATAGCCGCTGCATTATCATATGACGCAGCAGGTAAATTTATAGTGCCAGACGTAGTTCCGTTAACCGTAATTTTAAACGGTGCGTTGTGAGGTAAAACATACGGGTATTGTATGTCTGTTAAATCTACTCCGCATAACAAATAGCCTTTAGAATATCTAGAACTCCATTCAGCTTTAGTTCCTGCGGCAGACCTACTGTCAGATAAACCTTCGCTCAGTAGCATAGTAAGTCCTGAAGACCCACCTTCAGCAAATTGTGTATTTATCGTAACTTCGTCAGTGCTCTGTCCTTCAATTGTTATACCAATTTTTTTAAGTACTTTTAAACTTGATGTGTCCAAATCAAAAGGATTACTAAGCCACTCACATTGATAAGCAACGCCATCATCAAGGTAGTTATTATATTTTCCAATCCTACCTCGGTAACCTAAGTATGAATCTCCTTCATGATAAGAAAAACTAAACCAATCTGTGTCAATATACTTGGTAATGCGTGTAGGAATACCTGGATTCAAAGACGCTAAGTCAAATACCCAAATTGTACCTCCTTCACTTTTTAACCAGTACTGCCCTTCTTCAGGGTCGTAGTTACTACGCACACTTGTTAATACCGTTTCTGATGGAGCTACGTCCTCCATTAAGGCTCGTCGAACCAATACTGATATATCCGATAGCTCTACTTTGTCTCCAGATTGTAAAACTTGGCGTAAAGACCTTACCCCAGTAGCAGATAAAAAATATAAATCATTACCTATACTTTGTATACTGTCTTTAGACAAACATCCCACACCTTGTAAAGCCATGTTAATTTTAATGTTGGCTACATTGTCAGGACTTTCATAAACAATAATACTGTTACGCATAAACGCTACTAAAAATTTATCAAACGAGCTAATAGCAACTAACTCATCATAGCCGTTTTTCCAAGCACTAAAGTTTGCTGCTAAATCTAACTCACCAGCATTTGCACCACTTGGCCCCACATACCATTGTTGATGATTATTTGCTCCAGAATATACGATTGTATTTTGGTTTACTCCGGTAGCTTCTTTTTGAATCCATAACCTACCAAAAGCACTATGTGATACGCCGCCTGTTGGTACGTCTGTAGGTGCAGAAGCTACAGCTAAATTACTAAGTCCAGCCACTTCTACTGTACCTGCCGCAACACCTACAGAAATATTACCTACTGTGTTTATAACAGTAGTATCGGTAGAAGAGGTTTCAATTCTTACTTCTGTTATTGTTTTAAAATATAAGTCTGTTGTTTGCGAGGTAGGTGATGGGTTATCAGCAGAAGTCAAGGTATGCGTTGTTGCTGATTCTCCAAGACCTTTAAAAGCAACCAAAGTGCCTCCAGCAGCATCCTTTCCAGTAATGCGTATATGTCTAGTACCTTCGCTAGTTCCCGCAACAGTTACAGTAATAATTCTTCCTGTAGTAAAAACTCCATTTGCAATTGTGGACAACCCATCAGCTCCGGGTTGAGCAGCAGCAACAACGTGGGTTGTACTTGCACCCTGGCTATCTAAACTACTACTATAATCTAATCGCTCGGGCATAGGCAGTACTCCCGCCCAGTTTCCAGCGCCTGTTTTTACAATAGGAACCTTAGTATTGTCCGTATTAGTACCTACACATACTACTGTTGATACAGACTTGTAGTTGTTAAATTGCCACTTAGCGTCTGTAGCAGATAATGCCTGAAGATCCGAACCTCCGCTGCGGTCTGTAAATGCTGCTGCAGAAGACCCTACAGGGTGATCGTATATTTTTCCTGCACCTCTAACAATAGCCGAAGCAATAAGTAAAGCAGCATCGTTATAGTTGTATGTAAACAAAGTAGTTATTTGTGGCTCGTAATAGGCTACTACAGACCCCCCTTGCGAACCTGCTGCTCCTGTAGCTGTACCATCTGTGTATATGTAATAACTATTTGGGTCTATTTTTGTTATTGAAAACCGTGTATTTATTTGTGCTGCAGTAATTCCTTGAAAAGCACTTGCGTCTGTAAAAGTTACAAAATCTCCTGAAGAAGCTCCGTGAGAATTATCAGTAACTGTTACGCGCCCTTGTAATCCTGCAGTTGTTACTGTTGTAAATGGATTTGTAAGGCTTTGTTTCCCTAAATGGTTTGCTAAAGTTGTACTTGCTTCCCAACCTTTTCTATTGGCTAGTCTTCCAGCAAAATCGTAAGCAATGTTATTAGCTGTATCCGCATATGATGGGGAAGCTTGCATACTTTCCCCTTCAAAGTTTAACCCTGCTTTTCCTGGCGCTCGCAGAACAATAGATTTTAATCGACTAGGCACAGCTAGTAATCTCCTCCAACATACCAATCACCACCTCCTTGGGACTGCCAAAGATTTTTTTGCTCGTAAGCCATAGCATCCCCTAAAGCCTGTTGGTAAGCCGCCTCTACATCACTTGATAATTCTCCTTCATCCTCACCTCGTTCCCGAATAGCCAAAGCCAATGCTCGTAAGTATATAGGATACCAAGGCACTTTAAAATAATCTGTGTTGTTAAATAAATCTTCTTGCGGAATAACACATTCAATAGACAAACTATATGCACTATTTGGTGTAGGATATAAGTACGCTTCAACCGACTGGTTAACAGTGTTTGTGCCGTCAGTACCATAGGTCGGCGTTATTAACCCTTTAATAGCATATGAAGTTGGCTCTGCATTTGTCACGTTTGTGTTTTGTGCTAGTTGCCGTAAATAATTATACGGGTAAGCAGTTAGCCGAACATTATTTGTCGTGTTGTACACATCCATTAATCGTGTACGAGAGTTAGTATAAATAACTCCCCCACTAGTTTGTTGCACTGCGTAGGTGTTTGTACCAGATACTGTGTCAAATGTAACTGTTTCCTGTAAATCTAACCAATCAAAAGCATCTTCTACTTCTCGTTTTGCATCGTTAATTAACCTAACCAGCGTATCTGTGTAGTTAGTCATTCCAGTCGTAGTTGCTGGGGATGACGATACAGTACTCGTAATAGACGTGACAATAGTGTCGCGAAGACGAATATTTATTCTGTTAACTACATCAAGTAGTGTTACGCCTACTGTAGCCATACCGTACTCCTGTGTTTAAAATAGGGAGGAGGTTGCCCTCCCCCCCTTTAACGACCTTAGATAACTTCGCGTGGTAACACCATGACATACAAAGTGCCAGACCCTAAGTCAATTGCGCCGCCCGTGTTATTAGCCAATATGACCGTAACCGTGTCCGCTGCCGTTACAGTAGCGGTTAGCGTAATATCCGTAGTATCAATACTCATTGATGCCAAAGCAAAATCGCCTAGTTGTGCACCAGTTACGGTGACCTCTTCAGCAGCTTCGTCGCCATCAGAAACGCTTCCCCAGTCTTTGGTCTCAGAGGCAATTGCGTATTTAGTCACAGATTGCCCGTAGTTTGTGCCTGTTGGTAAAGCCATGTTAAATCTCCTTTTACCAGTTTAAATATTTAGATATAAGACCACCGCCTTTTTTAGGTAGGAACAGCGATTAAAATACCCGCATCATTACGAAGTTCACCAGTACCATAGATAGTATCCGCAGTGAACAAATCACCAAGAAACTCCTGTTTGTACTGAGTTTGGGTACGAACACTCATCTGCTCTACCATAACCATCGAAGATTTATGGGAAAGTAGGCACGCACGCGCACTATTATTTGTCGGTGCATTTGAAGACACATAGACGGGAATTCCATAAAGGTCTCCAATTAGACCATTACGAATTGTATTACCGCCACCGATTTCACCTACATACGCTTGCTCTGTAAATCGAGCAATACCGGTAAGATTTTTCTTCTCAACCGGAGGAACCACTAGGAATCTGTCGGACATAGGAATATCCGCATCATCTAGGGTTTGTATAACTTTACGCAAACCAGCATCAGCAATAGCAACACCAGCTTGACTTGCACTAAATAACGTGCTACCGTCTGAACCAATAACAGCCGTATCTCCATGATACGCAGCAGCACCATCGCCACCCTGCAACGCATATGATTGCGTCCAAAGAGCCGTGTCTACTTGTTTAGCCAGCGCAAAACCCGCATCATCCGTGTAAAACGCACGCATACTAGACAAAGCTTGTTTATCCAACAAGTCTTCAATCAAACGAGAGTACTCATAGTGCTGGTCAATGGAAATGGAAAGCTCCGTATCCGTAGCAGCAATCAAAGTAACCTGTTGTCGCGTAGTTTTTGCACTTGCATCACCACGAGTAGGTTTAGGAATATGGACAGTATCGCCCTTTTTTCCGTTGTGATTCATTCTAGTAACTAGGTTTGCTAGTACTAAATTACTTTTATAAGCGGCAACAACTTCATCACTCCACAATTCAGGAATAAATTTATCCTGAGTAGTTGTATTCATCGCTGACGCGGCACTAAAATTTGCCATGCTAAGTCTCCTTTAAAAGATTAAAATTAGTCATCGAACTCGACCTTCGGCATACGCTTGGGTGATTTCATTTCCTAGTTGGGCATATCGAGCGGGATCAGACATTTGGAGTCGTATAAGCTCAGACCTACGATATATAGGTTTATTTGCTGTAGACGATGCTTCAAACGAATTACCTTTCGACACAGAAGTAGCGGCCTTTAATTCTTCTTCCTTTGCAGTTTGAATTGTTGCTTGTTGTTCTAAATCTTTAACAGAGTTTAGTGCTTTATATTGCGTAAGCAATTCATCAGCATATTCAAAGTCACCGCTATTTGCTTTAAGCCACATTTCTTGACGTGGTTTAGAATCCATTACCCACTTTTCAAACTGTGCACTACCCACAACAGACTCTACATCTGGGTGAGCATTTAACACTCTTTGCATAGTTTGATCAGATTGCGCCTTAGTTAATTCCTGCTTAACCGGACGTAGGGCATCTTCTACAACACGCTTTACTGCATCAACTGGATTAAGAATAAAGTCATCTTCTGACAACTCACTTTCCAGTATGTCTGCAGGGGATTGAGTATTAGATTCCTGTAGATTTTTTTGTATCAAGCTATCGGCTAATTTTCGCAACTCGCCCATTTCATTACCCTGCTTACCATACTGCTTTTCTAAATTTTGGTAAGACTCAATAACATCTTCTACGCTTTTATTCCTAAATTTTTCAGGAAGCACTTCGGCTGCTATTTCAGGTTCTTCAACTACGGGTTGTTCATTATTAGGTGTCAATTCTTCCTGAAGTTTTGTAACAAGTTTAGAATCCTCAATCTGATCCGTAACGTTGTCATTATCTACAAGTATCTCTGCCATAACGTATCTCCAATCTTAACCTTTTTACAGGGGATTTAATGTGGTATGCCTAACTCTTTTAAGTTGGCATGGTTTGCTTTCCGGTGTCTTTTTGCCCATTTATCGGCAGACGTTGGAAAACCAGAATCTATTCCAGGTAATGAGAATTTCCCGCCCGAAATAATTTTTTCTGCCGTCTTTTTTAAACGACAAGGACACGGTAATGTTATTTCCCGAGACCACCTTTCAAAAACTTTTTGACAATTTAAACAACGATAATCGTTAATCATTGCTGTTATCCTCTTCTTCTTTTTCTTCTGCATTTATTTGTGCAAGTTCATTTTGTAAAACTTGTTCGATTTCAATCATAAAGTGCAACATGCTTAACGAACCGCGTTGTTGCCAAAAAATTTTTTCATCCGGTATACTTAGTACATTATTTTGTTGGGTATACATTTCAAGTAGTCGGTCTCTAAGTATTCCCCAGCCTTCTGTACTAAGTGTACTAAACATAGTGTCATATTTATTTTGTTCAGATATATCCATAGCTATTTTATCCTCTCCGTTGCATTTGTTTTAGCAGTATTAGTGCAGATACTTCTTCGTCATCTTGCAATCTATACTGTTGTCGTTTTAATTTTTTTAATCTGCTTTGCTCTACTCTAATTTCTAGTAGACTAGATTTATTTGCACCACCATTCCATTTACCTTGACCCCAGCTACCTCGTGACCAACCTGTGTTAGTAAAGTTAGCCATTAAAATGTATCTTTAGACACCCAAACAGCTACAGTAATTACCACAAGTCCGCACGCCCAAAAAAACTTTTTTACCAATGACTTGCCAACATCCGCGTAAACTTTTTCTAACGCTTTATCTGCGGCTCTTTCAGCAATCATTTCTATATCATCAGTAGTTAGTACTCTTGGTTCGGGCATATTTTTATTCTCTTAGTTAAAGTGCTTAGTCGGCGTCGTCGATAGTTAATTCACCCGCCGCAACGAGCCGCATAATTTCGGCATAATCAGCGTTATCCAAATCAATCGGTACAAAACTCACTACGCCATTAATCTCTGCTTGAATAGACTGCTGAGCATTGTCCATCATTTCATCTTTCACCCATTTGGCATTGCTAATTGTCATTTCAAAGCTCCGCATCTGCTGTTGCGCCCCAGCCCCAGAAAGCATAATTTGTTGCTGCTTTATAGCCGTTGCTCATTTCCGTACTTGTGTTCTGAATCGTATCCATTCCAGATGCCGGTTGAGTCATTGTTGGTGTTGCTCTTTTTGTATTTTTGAAATTCCATGTCGCATAACTAAGTCCACCGTTTCCGTATGTACCTAGTATCCCGCCGCCACCGCCAGAGCCTTGCAGCTTCTCGTAATATCGCTGACAATCAAATAGTTCCTCACCGTAGGTGCGATACTCAAAGTCAGTAGCCGTTGCTCCAATCTCCATCTGAACACCCGTTATAAAGAATGTGCGCGATGTGGAATCGAAGATAGAGGTTTGTGAATCTGACACTCTTGTATTGTTAACAGCGTCTTTCCATGCGTTAGATGAAAATGTACCAGACGTGAAGTCAGAACCGGCATGTAACCAAATATGTAAATCCAAACTTCGGGCATTGTCATCATCCAGCGGACCAGAGGTATCCGCCGCGAAAGTTAACTCGATTCTATTCCAACTAGTCGTAACCGAAAACTCCTGGTTGATGGTTCTACCGTTGTCTATATCATTCAGCTCGCAGGTATATGTAGCGGAAGCATTGCCCTTAACGTAAAAGCTAACGGTTACTTGCTTTGCAGTAGCAGTTCCTTTCTGCAATTGTTGCAGGTCTTGCCCTTCGAACGATTGTCTAATTCGTAAATTTTCGCCAGCCGCTATAGATGTGTCAGCCGTAGTAGTTGTTATTTTAAGGCAGTTAGCAAATCCTGCGGGACCATCTGCGACTTGCGCCATCGTGTATCTTCCGGCTGACGCAGCACCTTCGGCCATTTTCCATCTATCAAGCGTAAAATATCCCGTAGCTGCACCCAACCCTGTTTCTGACGTAGAACGCTGCGCTACTTGCATCGCGCCGTTGTGTATAATGTTTTTGCGGCCATCATAGGCTGCTGCTGCGATTCTTGCTCTACTTGGCATTATGTGTTAAGCCTCCAAAGCGGTAAGTCGTGCTTCCAGCGAATCTATTTTGACAGAGGCTTCCTGCAACGCCGCCGTCAAATAAACCGTTAGCCTCTGATAGGTGATAGATTTTGTACTGCCCAATTCCTCGTTTAAAGTTTTCTCTCGCGACAGCACATTACCGTCTGCATCAGTGGGTATTTCGTGATGGTCGGGAACCGGAGCTTCTTTCACCAGGTGACCAAAAACAGCTTCTACTTCTTGCGCTATGAATCCGATTTGTTCGGACTCATCTTTTATCCCTTGGTCAGTCGTCGGTTTCCAACAATAATATGTTGGTTGCAATTGATTAATTTTTTCGAGGATTCCATCAGACGTTGTAATACGTCTTTGTATGTCTTTTAGACGACCGTCTGAGTTTTCTGTCAGCGTTCCAGCGAGGTAACCGGCACCGTTGCCGTAAAGCGAGTAAGCGGTCGAGCTGGGGGAATAGCCTAAAATACAATAGGTGGAACCGTCATCGTAGCCCAAAACGCCTCCGTGACCGCCGCTGGAGGTCGTTTTACCATAAACTCCATAGCCGGCCGACGAGGTAAACTGCCCGCCATGCGAGGCAGTCGATTGTCCATAAACCCCAAGACTTCCGGTAGAATATCCTCTTGTTCCGATGCCAGCGGAGTACCCATACAGGCCTGCTCCGGTACCATCATTCTGCGAATAGAGCGCGTTGGTTGTACTACTCGCATTATCCTGTTTGAAATACCCAACATAATGGCTCTCTTCGTTGTTATATACATATAATGCTGCGGTGCTAGACGGGGCTGACGCAATCCCGACTTCACCCGCAGAGTTGATTTGCAAAGCCGAGGTAGCCCCGACAGACCCAAGGGAGCCGTCATTTGGAATGACGATATTGCCGCCGGTCGTCATTGTCCCACCGCCCGTATAAGTACCGGACACATCCAAGTTTGCATTAACATCCGCTAACGTCGCATTAATTTCTACTTCATCAGTCGCGTTGATGTCTAATGTCGTTGCGTTTGGTGCTGTAATGTTTTGACTAGCATCGTTAAATTGGAGTTGCATTGCTCCGTTCAAAAGTAGCCCGGTGTCATGTACATGCGTTAACGTGACATCGCTGTTTACGCCGAAATTTACAACAGCAGCATCGCTAGTAAAACTTAGGTCATCAGCAATACTAAAATCCCCACTAGCTCCAGTAACAGTTGCGACATTAAAAGTTCCAAAAGCGTATACATTTAACTCATCACTCAGTGCGGCGGCATCCGTTAACACAACACTTGTGCCATTTGTAGCGGTGTAGTCCGTACCGTTTTCTAACACACTACCATTTAACGTTACAAACAAAGCTCCTGCTGTATAGGCTAAGGAAGTAGCAGAATCGTCATTTCCTGTAAAAGTTGTTTGCCCAGATGTCGCTGTAAACTTATACAAGGTAAGAGTATTATCTGAGGTAACGTAGGTTTTTAATCGAGACAATGCTGATTTACGGTTTGTCCCATTTGCGCCGTTGTCTACTATAAACAAATCAGCGTCTACTAACGCTTCGCCAATGTCTGTTGCACCGTCAATATCTAAATCCGCTACCGCGCCGGAAGCACTGCCAGTTATTGTTAAAGTATCTCCGCTCATAGCTGTGGTAATATTAGCCCCACCAGCTATTGTTAACGTATCACCGGGCGTTATGCCTGTGCTTCCTGAGTCTCCTGCAACTGTGGTGTCTGAAACTACAAAGTCTAATGTTCCGTCAGCGTCTTGGTAAGTTACTGCTATCCCTGTCTCTGTATTACTCGTTGTCATAGCTCCAACAATGTCTTCAACTTCTTCTTCTGAAGCAGATTGCGAATCTACATATGCTTTAATACTTTGCTGTGTTGCAAGATGACTAGCACTATCACTAGTCATGTTGTCTTCATCTTTGATAGCTGTGCCAGAAACGCCTGTATTTAAAACGGGACTAGTTAATGTTTTGTTTGTAAGTGTTTCAGCACCCGTTTTAGTTGCAACCGCAGCATCAATTAATTCCATGTTAGAATTAATAGTGGTTCCCCATTCACCCCCTTGCTCTCCGTCAGCAGGTTTTTCTAAATTTAAATTAGATGTATGTGTACTGGGCATTATTCAACTCCACTCAATTCACCATTGTCGCCGCGTGTAACTGGTCGCCCACCAATTGAAATAACTCGACCATTTTGATCACGCTCTATCTGCATTGGGCCTTCATCTATTGGCTCCTCGGGAAGTTGCTCCTGTCCTTGGCTTTGTTGAAGTAATGCATCTAGCTTTTCTTGCATACTGTTACTACCGGGAATTGGAAACATTGTTTGCCGAGTGGACAAGTGTAGTAAGCTGTCTTCCATAGTCCTACGTACTTCTCTTTGCATGTCCTGCGTAGCCGTGCTAAAGGATGACTTAATAGCGTCTACTAAAGCTAGGTACTCTTCAGGACGTTCGCCATTTGCCAATCTTTCTGCTGCTTGTGCAAACTTCAAGGCTGAGTCAGCTTCTGCTTTCATACGCTCAGTTTGCGATTTCTCTACATTAAGTACTGCCTCGCTTTGATTCCAAATAGCTTCTCCTCTATCTCTTTCTGCCTCTGCTTCAACTTCAAGTTTAGTACGCGCCTCTTCCATTTTGCCTTTCGACATCTTGTACATAAATTCTTTTTCGCGTAGAGCTTGTGCTTGTAATTTAACCTGCTCTTCAAAATCTGGTTGCGGTTCTGGTGGGTTAAGCGACTGCTGCAAAAATCCCTCCGCAAGTTGTACGAGTTGGTCTTTATCCTCAATGTTGTAGTTTTTAATAACCCCTTTAAGTAGCAAATAATACGCAGGAGAGTTAGGTGGAGTAGACTGCATAAGTTGTGTTAGCTGTGCTATCTCAAACTCTCTAGCTTGTGCACCTAAGGCACCGTGAACACGAAAACGATAGTCAGCTACCGGGTAACGTTCCGTATCAAACTGCATATATCGATGTGCAACTTTGTGTATTAAAGGATCTAAGAACTCAGACTCCATGTTTCTTAACGTTCTTTTTGCTCTTTTAAGCATAGCTCCCATCATCATAGACATACCACCCGCAGTTTCGTTGCGCGGGTTTACGCCTAGTGGAGCAGCAGTATCTATCGAGCCAGTAGCTACCGTAACCATACGTTCAAATTCTGCCGACTGTCTGTAGCTTTGTGCATCAGGACCGGGAAACTTAAACGGCGCTATGGCTTCATTAACAGGTCCAGAGACAATTATGTTTCGTCCAGGTCGTATAGCAAAATCTCCGTTTCTCGGAGCCATCATTCCGTTAACGAGGGCCACAGGATACGTTGCTAAAGCCAGAGCATCTATACGTGCTCGTAGTTCTGCATCTAGAGCTTTCTGAGGGTTATACCCCTTCTCAGCTATTCCACGTCCCCAGAAGCGATTAGGGACCGTATCCCACTGGAATGCTACGAAAGATCTGTCTTGCATTATAAAAGGATTCTTTACCGCTTTGAGCAGAATAGAGCGGTTAGCTATCCACACTAACGCCTCGACCATGCCCCCAGCTTCATCGTATTCGATATTACTGTTTTTTTCTGCAAACTCTGCCAGAGGGTCAGTGACTGTCTTAGACTCGTCGAATAACTCCTTAGGCACTAGCCCGTGGTATTCCATGATCTCTACATGTTCTTTGTCTTCAAAGTCACTTTCATAAATGTCTAAAGTCGGATGGGCATCTTCGTCGTTATCGTAATTTCCAACTAACGTGTCGTTCCATATTCCTCGTTCCTGCTTCTGTATCATTTCGTGCATAGGAATTGTGTATATGTGAGCCATTCCAAGAGCGTCATTTATATTAGTGACGGCTGTATCTATCACAAACTCATTAGGGTCTACCGCTGCTAAAGAAACTTTTATATCGTCTACAACGGCAACGTCAGAGGTAGTGCCAAAAGAACCTGTGATAGGCACACGGCGAGGTATTTGTTCTACCGTAATCTTACCTATACCTGTACCATATAGCCCAGCATTTAAGAGAATTTCCGATATAGCTTTGTTAACGTTATATGTCTCAAAATCTTCTAATAGTTGTGTTGTTAATGAGTCAAGTTTTGTATCAACATCTCTAGCTAGTTCTTGAATAACTTCTGGAGGAAGTTGCTGACTTTGTTCTATCAGCATTTTTTCAAAAATCTCTTCGCGTACATCGTCTTTTAAATCGAACCATCTTGTCCGGTGGAAAATAGTTTCCTCCATTTCCGACACACCCGATTCGATTGCTTGTTGCAAAGCAGGTGCAATAATTTTAGACCTTTCGTGCTGTCTAATTTTATCTTCTGGTCCCGCATGTTGTCCTCGCCACAATCGATAGTATTCTTTCCATCGTTGTGCGTGCTGACTGTTACGTGCGCTTTCCCAATTGTTAACCTTGTATGTAATCCAGCCAGTTAGCTCATCGTCTACTGTTTGTTCCTGCTGCATCGCGGGAGATTGTGTCACATCAAGTAATTGTGCTTTTGCCATTAGGTATCCTTTTACATCCCGCTAACGTCGTCTAGTGGTTCCCATTGCGTATCTTCTGATTCGTTAATGTTCATGTCATACGGAGTTACAGCTATTTGGTCAACATAAGCTAGACTGTCAATCATATCATCATGTGCCATAGGGTTAGGAAAATCTAATAGCTGGTCTCTAAGTTTGTCAAAATACTCTCCGGGTTGAAATGTAAGTCTTCCCTGTTCCATGCGGCCCTGTAATGCCCATACAATCCTGTCCGATTTTTTCTGATTACCGTGAGATAACTCCACAATATACGGATATACGTTTAATCTACGCATATTATCGTGTAAATAGGGCATTAACGCATTTTTTAATGCTCCGCGCTCTATACCTAGCAATTTAGGTTTATATTTCTGCGCTGTACGCAAAATACGCAACGTTGTTTCTCTAACATCCCACCTACCTGTAATTATATCGTGGCAATGCCACCCACTAGACGTTATTTCAACTATTGAAATTGCTGTTTCGTCTAATCGCTTTGTTCTTCCTTGGGCTACTCCCTTCACATCTTCGTATCCTGCTGGATCTACGGTAATATACACGTCACCCGAACCTAAAGGCTTGTCAACTTGTTCTATTAGGTCAGATTTAAAGACCGTACCGCCAAATGACGAAAAATTAGCCTCAAATTCTTGCTTAACGTACTCCATTGGCATGTCTTTGGTAGCCATTACAACTTCTTTTGGGTCAAGAAAAGGATTATCTAACGATTTATACGTCCAAGCTTCCCAATCTTCCGCATCTAGCCCTTCACGAGCATTTAAAAAAAGGTCATAAAAATGGTTTTTACCGTTTGGCGTGCCAATAAATAAAGCTCCTCCCCTAACATCAGCTAAAGTAGGTCGAATGATAGCTGTCCACACTTCTTCTTTCATAAATGCGTACTCATCCATCACAACATACGATAGCCCAACTCCGCGAAGTGACTCGGGACGGTCAGATCCTTTAAGATGGATTTGCCGACCATTAACTAAAGTTAGAATTCCTTCGTTTTCCCGAACTTTTTCCGTTATCGAAGCCGCCATTTGTTTAAGAGGTTGCCACATAATGTCTTTAGCCTGGTTAAATGTAGGAGCAATGTAGTAACATGCTTTATCCTGTAGTGCATAACCAAACTCATTTTTTTCTTCTAACGCTTTTACAATTAGCTTAACCCTAGCAAGATGTGACTTTCCAAACCTTCGTCCAGCACCAACAACTTTAAACCTCGAAGGCGAGGCAAATATTTCTTGTTGCGCTGGATGCAAAGGAAAGTTAAGTTCTGTTGCCATATATGTTTACTTCTTCGGCTTCTTTTTCTTTCCCTTCTTTTTCTTTTTAGGTGGTCTGCCCTTTGTCGTTCCGTAAGTTCCCGGACCTTTTGGCATACCTATTTACCCCCGTTTGACGTACCTTTAGCCGGTATTACTGTCGCAGCAGCACTACTAGCCGCGTACATAATTTCAGCACTTAGCGTACCCGTTTGGTTATTAACACCGCCAGAGCGCCCTTGGTTAGCTTTATCACTACACTGTCTGTCTTTCATCGTTATCTACCTCCTCAAATTCTGCATCTACTGCAGGTTTAGTTAAATCTAAATTGTCTAGTCCTTGTACGTTAATTACAATGCTACTAGACTCTTTTGCACCATAATGTTCTACAGCTTTACGGGCTGGAATAGCTCTGTCCATTAAAAGCCGTGCGGCGGTCATATCTCCCTTTTTAGCTTCCTTGATAATAGTTTGTATAATCGCCTTAAATTCTTTATTCATCTCGCCAGCAAACTGGTCAATTAACTCATTCTGCATTAACGTTAATTTGTTCTTAGTTCCCTTAGGCCGACCTCCTGGGTTTAATGACGGACCACCCTTTTTTAGGTTAGGGTTACCTACTTTTCTATTGCCAGACATAAATTTGTACTTTACACATTTCTAAAAGTTAAACTTTTTTAAATAATCAGTTAAGTACGTACCTTTTTTGCCGCCTCTGCCATCGTGTGGGTTATACTTACCCCCGGATTTTAAAAATTTTTTCATCCCATAATTGCCACCTAAATGGGCAACTGCGGTTAATCCATTTAAAGTGACAGGTATTCCTTTTATTTCCTGTCCAATATAACTATCTAAGTTATTTTTTGTAATATAGCTGTGTATATTATTTTCGTGCCATTTAAATACTCTATCTTGTAATTCTGGGGACGCTAAAAAAGTTTTTTTATTAAATTTTTCACCCGTATCTTTTTTATAGTCGTTTAATCGTTCTGCACCAAATTGATATTTTCCCATAAAGCCCAAGTTATTTACAATATTAGCTCTATTACTACTTTCTGACATCGCTATTGCTTCTGCTATAGATTGGTTATCGGATATATTTGGCTTTGGTATAGCAGGTAGGGTGCTAGCTTGCCTTGCCTCAACGACCGCTCTAAATAAAGCGTCTTGTGGCGAGTAGGCGTTTATCGCAGTCTGGATAGCGTCCCCTGTAAGAAAATTAAGGTCTGTGTCTAATTCTGCCATCTTGTACGCTACCTCCTTGCCATTGCTGCTGAACCGAAGTAAAAACCGATTATGTTCATTATTGTTACAGGCAACCATTCGGGTGTTACCCAACCTTCTAGCTTTACATATTCGGTAACAGTCTTTGTCGTATCAATTAAACCAAATAACCACGTTCCACCTGTTGTTACTTGCAAAGGTACGTTAGTTACTTGATTTAACATAGGTGCAAAAAATACGACTCCTACACCAGCACACATAGCAACAACCACAATAAAGCGTCTTATCCAGAAAGTTCCTGGACTTTGCATTGCCCTAGCACTATCGACAGATTTTTGTACACCTTTGTTAAAGTCTAACAGTCTTATGTGCGCGTCATGCTTATCCTGCTGCGATTGTGCCCACATTTTCATAACTCCACCTAGCATTGTGGAGCCTAGCATAGAGATTGCCTCTACTGGTATCATTAACGAGACTGAGAAGTAAAAAACTCTGGGTAAAGTCTTGTTACATACTCTTGAAGATAGGTAGGTTCTTGTAGCTCTTGTTTAATAGGAATAGCAAGTCCTTCTGAACCTACAGGACGATATGTTCCTTCGTCTAACCTTTTTTGAAGATATGTGCGGCGGTCTTTTGAACCGACAGGCATTTCACCCTTATTACGGTTATCAATACCATTACGCACGCCTTGACCCATAAATGAGCCATAAGCTTCTGTATCATTATAGGGCAACGAATACCTACCTTTATTTTAGAGATAAATTTTTATCCTACACCTATATTATAACATGCCTAGCACCTAATGTCAAGCTTTACTTTAGTTTCCCCCTTGTTGGGGGTGTTCTCCTGTCCGTGATACAACCTTAAGGGACAGTTCTTGACATCCTTAGGTTGGGGTGGTATACTATATAATATATAATACTATTATCTAATTATATTATATATAGTATATATTATATTTATCTTATTGATATTATTATATATTATAATATATCTATATTCCCCTGTCCGTTATAACTTTATTAGTTAAATACCCCCCTTCTTCATGTCCTCTCTTGATGTATAATTGTGGCTAGATATATATTACATCAAACAATCCAGCGGGGGCGGGGGCTTCCATATTTATCCACATCCATATCGTCCACAGGATATCCACAGGCACTCATCAACAGCTTGCTAACACGTTATCCCCAGGATATTAACACACTTATCCCCAAGATACTAACATGTTATCCCCATAGTTATACATAGCCTAAGCATGCGAGTGTATAGCTAATGCACTGTGCAAAACCTGTACAAATATTGGAAGGGAAAAAGGAAGGGTTGGTGCTACGTATTACCACGTATAGCACTATGTCCCCATATCGATGTAGCAAGGCGTCCCGAATAAACTATTGACACAGCATATATGCTGCTGTATAACGGAATTTCATACATACACATTGAGACTATAAAGACAATGCAGATACTCAAAAACAATCAAGGTTACGCTACTCGGCAGAATGCAATCCGCAAGATCACTAAGGCGCTTGGCGATTCCCTAGACGACCATCGATGGTTCATTATCGCGCTGCCCAATAACCGCTACATGCCAGCAGTGACGGTAGATTCTACGGCTGGTAATGTTGGCGCCTATGCAAGTGCTGGACTCGCCGTAGTAGGAAGTTAAGCAGGTCGAAACGCGTCTTAGGGCGCGTCTACCGGTCAAGCCGGTACTGATGAGACTAACCCAAACTAAAGGACCACAAGACCATGCTTCGAAAAAATCATTATACGAATACATACTTCTACAGTGAAGAATATGCGTCATATTTTGACTATGACAACCAGTGTTGGATCGTCGATGGACACGTACAACGCTGCGGGCATCCCGAAAACATGAATTGCGGATGCTACGGAAGGTTACACGCTGGCGAACGCGCTACGGCAGAACAGGCCAACAAATGGGGAAACGTCAATGCATAAAGAGCACATAATCTGTCTCATCGCCTACGTAATCGCCTGGACCATCTTTGGTTTAGCGCTAAATGGAGTCCTATAAAATGCACAATTATCAATTTAAAAGTTTAGCGGCGGCAGTGCGCGCCACATTGGGGCGTTCAGTATCAACCAAAAATAGCAAAATGCCGGGCAGTAGTTTTGCTACTGATCCTTTTGCCTGCAGTGTGGGCGCCAAGCTCGCAGTGGTACCCGGTAGTACTTGCGCAGAATGCTACGCGAGACGTATAGCTAAAATGCGCCCCAATGTTGCGTTAGGCTATGCTCGTAATGAACAGGCGTTGATCGAAGCTTCCCGTCTAACTGGTGAGGAACGCGAACTGTTTATAGCGGGTATGCGTGATCAGATATTGCGCGCTGCTGAGAAAACAGGCGAACCTTACCATAGATGGTTTGATGCAGGCGACCTGGCTAGTATCGAAGTGTTGATCCTGATTAATGACATTGCACGGGCTACGCCTACCATCAAGCACTGGCTACCCACGCGAGAATTGGCGATTGCGCGGCGATTCAATAATCTTTGGATGAACTTTAGCCCTAGCGGCGAGCGACTAGATACGCTCAAGCTTGCGGACAATCTCGTGATACGCGCTAGCGCGCCTATGGTAGACGGTAGGGCGCCGCATCGATTTGCGCACACCAGCACGGTACATAAACTTAACGCGCCCATTGGACACGCCTGTCCAGCGCAATCTCAAGGCAACAATTGCGGAGATTGTCGGGCGTGTTGGGATAAAAGCGTAGCGAACGTGTCTTATCACAAGCACTAGTTAGAACCCAACATATAGAAAAATAGGGCGCTACGGCGCCCTTTTTCTTACCTCTACCCTAACCGCGTGTTGCGCACTGGATGTTGTCGTAAACGATCTTAGAACGTCGTTCGGTGTCCAAGTGGGATACATTCGCGCCTGTGGGTTTCAAAGCTTCCGTGGCAGCGTTCAGTAGCCACCACGCATTGCGACCGTTAGTTGTGTGCTCACCAACGCTGGACGTTCCCCATTCATCGAGTGCGCGCCCCAATTGCGACGCAGACAACCCCTTGTTCCGGTAAACCGTTGACAATATTTTATCGCCGGTCTCGCAGTCTAGCGGAGTATCGTTTAGTTGGCGGAACACATGGTCCAGTGAACGGCGTGCGTGATCTAGACCGTTAACAGCTTGCGCGATTAGCGCGGGTATACGGTCCGAGATATTCGTTGTTTGCTTAGACTTCCAGTTCCCTAAGTCGCCGTGGAAGCAAAGATTGCTACAAACAAGTACCTTACTCCCAATTAGCAATCCACGGCTGACACGTTGATCGTGAGCACCACGCAAACCTACAAGAATCTTATGCTTTAAGTGCTCAGGTTTACGTTTGAACGGCGGAAGGTCGCCCCTACTTTCCACGCAATGATCGTATTCCGCGTGCGTTGGGTCTAATTCAACCTGCATTAAACCGAATAGCCGGTTGCCGTCTTTTGTTACAACAAATTGTTCGTTGTCTACAGTATAACCCGCGTTATTGATTGCATCATGCGTAGCGTTCGCAAACTCCGCAAAGGAATACGGCGCGTGTCTAGCGCCGAGCGGGTCGGGCGTTACCAGTCCCGATAATTCCGAGCGCGTTAATTCAATATCGGTAGCCGAATTATAGAGTAAATTACCTGCGTACATGTCGTTTTCTCCGTGTTTTTGAAGGGTGAAATTGGATCTTATTACACGCGTATATAAATTGCAACCACTTATACGTAATAAATAATAAATATCTGTTATTCCTTAATTCTAAGTAGTACGGTATCTCTACTTGTTAATATTTATTACAGGCGTGCACCGACTATGAGAACTAAACCACCACACCTTGAGAACATACACTTCTGGCAATTACCCAATAATTCATTGCGATATATTATTGCCGACTGCAATGCTGCTATTCAAGCAAATCCAAGCAACCCAAAATGTTACACTGGGCGGGGAAATTATGCCGACCAAATCAACGATGCTGCTGCGATTTTAGCGCGGCGAGCAAAGGAGTATTAAAAATGCATTCACCTGAGTTTTGCGATAATTGCGGCGCGGCAATGGAATACGAACCGGCAGAATATGAATCACTTTCTGGCCGAAGCACGGTTGAACAATACCCGCCTGGCTACGTGTGCCCAAAGTGCGGAAACGAGAAACCACTACTTGACAATGTGTATGTTGTTGATTAAAATACACAATCATTCTAAACGGGAGACCTCTTTTGAAAAATATCAGGCAATATTTTGTGCGGGATGGTAAGCACTGCGCCGACTGTAACGCGTACTTTTCACCGGATAAGGTGCCTAACAAAATGACGAAATTCGGTGATAATTTAGTGTGCCTACCGTGCACAATTTTGCGAATCAACGCTGAAAAAACTTTGAGGTCTCAACAATGAGCGGAATAAAAAATGAATACTTCGACGAGATAACGAGTGATTTAGAATCGTTCGACATTGCTAGGGCTGACGCAGCATGGCATGACGCTTATAACTCCTACGAAGACGAGCGACCGGTTCCCGCACGGCGGGTTGACATACTCGCTGCACTAGAATCGTACTCTTCTCAGCGGGAGTTTCGCGGCTACCTGCGTTTGACTCTGATTAAACTTTTGTTGGATGATGCGGCTCACGATAAAATTGACGATGCGGCGAAAAACTACCTTCGCGAGTTGAAGAACGATGGCAACTACTGAGGAAGGTCTGGGGCAACGCTGCGCGGGTTGTGACGTAGTCCTTGATCACATAACTCGCCCACAACGCATTCGGTCGATTCAGTTCGCGGACTTATGTGTCGTGTGCGTCGATGCGATAGAAGAGAGCCTGCTTGAATTTGAGAGGAGTCCCGAAAATGATTAATCTTGCAAATTTCGAAAACGACTTTCCGACCCAGGCGGGTCAAACAACGCACATACATCATTGTCGCGAAGGAAAGGGTAATGATGCCCTGTATCTCACACGCAACACTGACGGATCGGTCGTAGGGTACTGTCATCACTGTCACGAGCATGGCGTGTGGCGGGATCGGTCATTCAAAAAGACACTACGTGGCGAGAATACAACCACAAAAACCGAGAAAAACCCGTACAAATTACCACCACTAACAGAATGGAATGCTTGTGCGCGGTGGGAACAACCGGAATTTAGTGCGCTACCTAAGGAATTTAGACAATGGTGGTTTAAATCTGGGTTGGATATTGTTGACCTTGAGTATTTTGACGTTAAATTCTTGGACGGCAAACGACCAGCTATCCCGTTACGCAACGGTCCTGAATTGGTGGGTCTGGCTATGCGGTCATTCGATTCACGCAGCCCAAAATGGGTTAACTTTGGCAGCATGGCCGTAAGCCCAATTATTCACCCGGTTCGTACAAAATACTACATTCCAAAAACGCTAGTAATTGTCGAGGATATTATATCCGCGCTGCGGTGTTCTAAGCATTGCCATGCACTGCCTCTGATGGGTACTCGGATGTCTGACGAGCATTTCGAGACAGCGTTAGATTTTGACGGACGGGTAGTAATTTGGCTCGATAATGACAGCCGAGAAGTGATAAAAACAGCCAGGAACTACTTTTCTCGCTTGACAAACTTAAAAACCTGTGCCTTAATCACTGAAAAAATTGAGCCTAAACATATCATTCACTCGATGGATTTACACGGGTACTTGACAAATGGATAAAGAGATATTATCGTTATTATATAATCATAGTAATTATAAAAGATACTTTAATCTTATAAAAGATGATAGATTGTCTGAAGATTATAGAGATATATTGAGATCTTTAGGTAGATATTACGAAGATACTGAAAATAAGGATATTGATTGGCTATCCTTTGCCACTTGGTACACTACACTCGCACACCCCAGCCTAGCGAATGGTAAAGCCTCCGCGATTGTCCAAGCCTGTAAAAATTTATCGACATTCGACCCTGCTTGTGCTACCGCAGCACTGAAAAATCTTGCAACCAGATACCACATGAACGTCATTAGCGAAAAGGCTTTTGAGGCTGTCGAAGGTGTGACACAACCGGAGGACGTAAGGGATGCTTTGCGAGCCTACAATATGGAAGTCAAGAACGTTGAGTGGGACATCGAATCGCTCGTGGTGACGGATGACCAACTTGCGGGACAGCTTGAAGCATTGAAAAATACGGTGCGCTACGAGTGGTCTGTCCCCGAGCTAAATCTAATGCTTGGACCGGTTGGTCGAGGCGATTTTATTTTGCTTGGTGCTCGACCAGACGGAGGAAAAACAACTTTCTTGGCGTCGCAAGCAGTGCATTTTGCCAAGCAGCTTGAAGAGGGCGAATGTATGCTTTGGTGCAATAACGAGGAACCTGAGGAAAGGGTAGCCCAGCGTCGAGTTCAGGCAGCTTTGAACTGGACCAATGCAGAGTTGGAAAAGGACACTAGAGCGACGGTGGAAGCGTACAGAAAGGTGGTAGGCCCAAACGTTATACAAAGCCTGAACAAGTCATTTATGACGGTCTACGATGTTGAGGCTGCGATGGAAGCGTATAACCCCAAGATTATTATTATTGATCAAATCTGGAAGCTTGGTGGATTCGAGAAGGAACTATCAGGCATTGACCGGTATGCTAAACTAGCCCAATACGTCCGTGACCTAGCAAAGCATTTTGGGTGTGTCATAGGCGCTACCCAGATTGACGGTACAGCGGATAATGTAAAGTACCCAGAAATAGGCACGCTGTATGGGTCTAAAACGAGCGTACAGGGCGAAGCTGATGCTATTCTGATGATTGGTCAAGACAACGAAGCGGGAGCAGATGTGCGGTTTTTACGAGCACCAAAGAATAAACTAGCGAAAGCTCACCCAGATTTTCGTAGCGAAGGGTGTGCGATTAAGCTGGACAAGGAACGTGCACAAATTATCTCAATGCGGGGACAATATGAGTATAAATAATTG
>Ga0209992_10000745_pt1 | contig 40380 bp, 42 predicted proteins | sample 2SBtaG_2_FD_182564 | JGI IMG/M metagenome (GOLD analysis project Ga0209992, IMG submission 182564) | Deep subsurface microbial communities from Kolumbo volcano to uncover new lineages of life (NeLLi) - 2SBTROV12_ACTIVE470 metaG (SPAdes)... | ecosystem: Environmental > Aquatic > Marine >...
AATTCTTAACACAGGAGGTCCTGCTCCAAAACAATTTCAAACAATTACAGAAGAAGATTGGACAAAGTATCACAATCAATTATTTTTAGGATTTTGTACTATTTTACAAAAAATGAAAATTAATGATGGAGGATACATATTTTTAATTAGTTCAAGTGTAATTAAAGAACCAAATACAAAATTAATTATATCATCAGCATATCGTGCAGCATTTAGTGAAGTTTTTAAAATATTAAGTAAAGAATATGCTCAAAAAAATATTAGTTGTGTTAACATTGCACCAGGACCAATCAATACAGATAGAACTCAAGAATTAATTGAGAATGTTCAAGAATATGAAAAATCTTTACCAATGAAGAGATTAGGGGAGCCTGAAGAGATCGGTAATTTTATCAAATCGATTATTGAAAACAAAATAAAATATCTTTCAGGTGTAACAATAAACTTTGATGGTGCAAATTCAAATTTTATATTCTAAAATTAAAAGAAGTGGTCTCCAGCAACTGAACCCGAGGAATGAAATACAAAATAATAACCTTGAATGTATGGACTATTAGATTTTATTGTAACCCAACCATCATCTTTTAAGAAATTTATTAAATCATCATCTAATGTCAATCTAAATTCAGAAAATGCTTGTAATGTAATATCCCTAGAAATAGTTGAAGAATCTTCTTTTCTAAAAAACGTTAATGTTACCATTGCCTCTTTAGAATAATTCTTTTTTGGTGATGAATTAGAAATTGTTATCACTGAATTTTTAACAAAAATAGGAGCCCAATGGAATGAACCAGGTTTTGAATCAATTTTAGGATTTCCAATTTTAGTATTAAAACAAATGTTACATGGTAATTTTGATTTTGATTTTTCAATTCCCACATTTAGACCAAATTTAATTCTAGAAGGAATTTTTGAATTTGAGAATTTTGTAATTATATGTGCAGAAGAGATCAGATCTTTTTCAAGATTCAATTCACCTATAATTTTCTTGAAATTAATTTTGATTAATTTTGATTCATTACTCTTTATTTCTATAAAATCATTTAATCCATGAATTTTTACTCCTGCTTTATCATATAGATCTATTTGTAACTGGAAATCGGAAGGAGAAAAATTTGGATAAATTACTAATTCGGTGAAAAAATTATTTGTTAAAAATAGTGGGATGTATACAGAAGAATCATAAAAATCATCATTTATTCTTGACCAAAAATCGCTTTCTAAATTACAAGATGTGCAATCATAGTATGAATGAGTAAAACTTACAGATGGAAATGAATTTTGTATATTTCCAACCAACAATCTTGGATAAAATCCTTCAAAATTATGACTTAATGAAATAGAACCAGAAGAATTTTCTAGAAAATTTTCAAGTTCAGAAATATGCTCATTTAGTTTTATGAATTTTGTTTCATATGCATTAATAGCACCCAAATGAAATGAACCACTTAGCTTTTCTGATTTTGAGTTTGTTATAACATAATCTACAATTCCATCTTTATTCTTCAGAGGACCATTAACAAAGGCCATAAAAGAATTCAAATCTTGATTAGAATAAATATCAAATCCAGATTCTGGGACTTTAAATTGCTCATTTTCATTTAAGTCTTCAAAATCATTATAGATTCTTTCCATAGTATGAACACAAGTACTAAAATTATTTCCAAAATATTCTAGAACTAAAGCAGGATAAGGAAAAACCATATCTCTAGTAGTATTAAATTCAATTTCTAAAGAACCTAGAAAATCAGAAGAGATGTTAATTTCATTTAATAAAGAATCTAATTCTATGGAAAAAGATTTTGAAGAATTAATAGTTTGTAGTTTTCTTAGTAAGATTGTTCCATCATTTGAACGTAATGTAATAATTGTTCCAACTTCAGGAATATTTCTTTTAAGTAGCCAATATCCCATAAATAAAACTCTGGAACTATAATTTTCATTTTTAATAACAGGGAAAATTCCTGAACTTCTAAGAATAGGTTTTCTTGAAGATTCTGAAGTCTCACCATATTCTAATCTAGATGCAAGATGTTTAGAGTAACTTTTCAATCATTTGATTTGATTATTGAGGTTAAAATAGATTTTTATTTTTTAAATTCAACATTTGGTGCATCAGGTTGGCCAGCAATAGCAATCAGGCCACCATCACGTAATTGTTGGAGTAATTGCATTACTTCTTTTTCTACTTGTTTTCTTTGTAGTCCTGTCTGTTGAGCAAAGACTTCTACAAGTTCTGTTACTTTACGTTGTCCATTACATGACTTCCAAAAATCAACAATTGCTTGATTTACCATAAATCCTTGATCATGCTCATTTGCCAAAACCATTGAACCGTCTTCTTGTTGTACTAATTTTCCAACACCTTGAGGTAATGCAGTTTCATAATTAATTGGTGCAGGAGTATTCATTGCAGCACCCATATTTTTAATTTTTAATTTTCCTTCTTCAGTCATTTTATCCATTGACCATGCAGGTTCCCATACAATATCTATTTTGACGTTATTTACTCCTGGAACTTTTTTAGCAAATCTAGTTGCATCTTCAACCAAGGTTTCATGAAGAGGGCATCCTTGTGTTGTCATTGTCATTTTGATATTAACATCGTTATTTTCTGCAACATCAATTCCATAAATTAACCCCATTTCTACAATGTTTAAAGGAACTTCAGGATCCATACACTGTTTTAATGATTCTTCAATTGCTTGTGCAGAAACAGTACTCATATTGATATCCAAAATTTGAAAAACAATAAAAACTTTCTATTAATTAGCTTTGAATAATTTTGGAATAGATTCCTCATAAGGAGCCATAGCCACTCCTTTTTCAGTAATAATTCCTGAAACCAATTCAGGAGGAGTCATATCAAATGCTGGATTAATAACATCGATATCATCTGGAGCTGTTTTTTTATCTCCAATTCCAGTAACTTCAGTACCTTTTCTCATCTCAATTATTACATCTTCTGCTTTAGTTTCTAGATCAATTGTAGATAATGGTGCTGCAACATAAAATGGAATACCATGTTGTTTAGCCATTGTTGCTACTTGATAAGTTCCAATTTTATTAAAGACGTGACCAGATTTTACAATTCTATCAGCTCCTACTACTACTTTGTTTACAAGACCATTTGCCATAGAATATCCTACTGCAGTATCTGGAATCAAACTAACATCAAATCCATCATGTTTTAATTCAAATGCAGTTAATCTTGAACCCTGTTGGATTGGTCTAGTTTCAGTTGCAATTACTTTAACATTTTTTCCACTCTCTTTAGTAGCACGAATTACACCTAATGCTGTTCCATATGCAACAGTTGCTAATGCACCTGCATTACAATGAGTCATAATAGTATCATTATTGTCAAAAAGAATAGAACCATTTTTTCCCATGGTTTTGTTAATTTCTATATCATCATCTGCCATTTTTTTAGCTTCAGAGATAACTAATTCTTTTATCTGTTCAACAGAATTTCCAGATTTTGCAACATTCATAATTTTTTCCAATCCCCATCCTAAATTCACTGCAGTAGGTCTAGTTGAAAAAAGAATTTCCTTCGCTTTTTCTAAATCTGATAATAATTCTTCTTTTGTATTTGCATTACTTTGCAATACTGCCAAAGCCAATCCAAAAGCACCAGATACACCAATTGCAGGAGCTCCTCTAACAACCAAAGTTTTAATTGCATCTGCAACTTGATTAAAATCATCATATTCTACAAAAATTAGTTCGTTGGGTAATTTGGTTTGATCAATCATCACTACTTTGTTATTTTTCCATTCTACTGTTCGAAGAGAAGAGTGTGATTCAATTGGTTTTTCCATAATTGTAACAATTTATTGCCTTATTTTAACGAAATAATTATTAAAATTTCTTTAAACATTATATTCTAAACAAATTGTCTAAACACCATTGATTACAAAATCTAATCTTGAAACTATCGATAAAAGTGGAATGTATAAAATTTATGATAAATGGCCAGAAATTGCAAAAAGATCTTATGAATTTGAATGGGAGCCATTAAAATGTCAAAATATAGATCATGTGATTTTTGCAGGAATGGGAGGTTCAGGAACTATTGGCGACATATTTTCATCAATATTATCAAAAACAAAATTACATGTTTCAGTAGTAAAAGGATATGTTTTACCTAAAACAGTTGATGAAAATTCTTTAGTTGTTGTTACTAGTGTTTCAGGAAATACTGTAGAAGCATTATCTATTTTAAATCAAGCAAAAGATTTGGACTGTAATCTAATTGCAGTTTCTTCAGGAGGAAAAATGGAAAAAATTTGTAAATCTAATAATATTAGTTTTAGAAAAATCAAACAATTTATTTCTCCAAGAGCATCATTAGTAAGTTTTGTTTACTCAATGTTAAAAATATTAGAATTTATTTTTCCAATCACTAAAAAAGAAATAATTGAATCAATTGAAGGTTTAGAAAAAATTGGAATTCAGATATCATCAAACAATCTCACAGATTCTAATCAAGCATTAAAATTAGCTCAAGAGATTTCTAAAATTCCTTTAATTTATTATCCATGGGGTTTGCAAGCAGCAGCAATAAGATTTAAAAATTCATTACAAGAAAATGCAAAAATGCATGTAATTGTAGAAGATGTAGTAGAAGCATCTCACAATGGTATAGTAGCATGGGAAAAAAGATCTGAATTTTTTCCAATATTATTACAAGGACAAGATGACAATACAAAAACTAAAGAAAGATGGGAAATTTTTAAAGCATATTTTAAGGATAATGAAATTGACTACAAAGGAATTGTATCTATCAAAGGTGGTATTCTATCCAAATTAATTCATTTAACCTATCTATTAGACTATACATCAATTTACAAGTCAATATTATCTAAAATAGATCCAACTCCTGTGAAATCTATAGATTTCATTAAATCAAGACTAGAAAAATAAAATTTTTGGTCTACAACTTTAAAAAGCCATTGTGAAAATCTGAAATATGAAAATAGTGATAGGAATTCCAGCTTTTAATGAAGAAAAAAATATTGCTGGGATTTTAATAAAGCTCAAAAAAATATCTCAACATATTATTGTGTGCGATGATGGTTCAAATGATTTAACTTCAGAAATTGCAAAAGAATTAGGAGTTATTGTAGTTCGCCATGAAAAAAATCTAGGATATGGAGCTGCCATTAAAACTATCTTTCTCAAAGCACATGAAATTAATGCAGATATTTTGACAACATTTGATGCTGATGGACAACACAGAATCGAAGATATTAAAAAAGTGTTAGATCCAATAGAAAATAATGTAGCAGATGTTGTTATTGGTTCTAGATTTTTGAATAACAATCAAAATATTCCAAAATATAGAAAAGTAGGAATTAAAGCTATTACAGAATTAACAAATATTGCAGGTGGGACAAAAATTACAGATTCTCAAAGTGGTTTTAGAGCATACAGTAAAAAAATTTTAGAGAATATTAAACCTACAGAATCAGGTATGGGAATATCTACAGAAATTTTAATAAAAACACAAAAAGCTGGATTTAAAATCGTTGAAGTTCCAATCATAATTTTATATGAAGGAGATACATCAACTCATAATCCTGTATCTCATGGTTCATCAGTAATTTTTAGTACTCTAAAATATGTTGCAATTGAACGTCCTCTGACATTTTATGGTATTCCTGGAGTCATTTTTCTATGTATAGGGATTTTTTTTAGTATCTGGGCATTACAAATATTTAGTCAAGAAAGAGAGTTAATAACAAATATTGTACTTGTTGGTGGGGGCGGAATTATTTTAGGCACTGTTTTAATGATAACTGCTACAATTCTTCATTCAATAGTCAGTGTAGTACGTGAAAAAAGATAATTTCAAAAAATCAGTTTTTTTCTAAGAGAATTTTCCACCAAACACTTACTGATGAATCAAGATTTTCATGGCGATCTGAATCAATGTTCACAATATCAAATTGTTCTGAAAGAATAGATTTCAAATCTTCTATAGGATGAAAATATCTAATAATACCTTTATTTTCATATGCATTATCATTAATTTTTTTCCCTGTTTTGTAATATTTGTCACCTTCTTTTTTAGTGGATAATAAAAATGAAGAATTATTTTGCATCACTTTAGAAATATTTTGTAGAATTTTTGATAGGGTTTCAAGTTCGAAAAATTGTAAAGCTAGGTTAGAGTATACAAAATCAAAGTGATCATTAGGAAATATCAAAGGTTCTGTTACATTATGTTCAAAAACATTTAATTTATTCAAATTCATATTTTCTTTTACAGAATTTATTGATTGAATTGCATTAGATGATATATCAAAAGCATGTACATTATACCCCAAATGAGAAAAATATATTGCATCTCTTCCTTGACCACATCCAACTTCGAGAATTTTTTGAGTATTTTTTTCTTGAAATAGTTTTTCAGCTAATTTTGCTAATTTTGTAGGGCCTTCTCCAAAATAATTTTTTTTGGCATATAGTGTATTCCAATAATTCAAATATTCATTTTTAGACATGCTAATTATTTTGATGCCAATTCTTTCAATTTTAATCTTAATCTTGTAGCTATTTCTGGTTGATTATCAATTAAATTATGAAGTTCTTCAGGATCGGTATGGAGATCATAAAGTTCTTCAGAGTCATCATGGGTATTTAGTATAAATTTCCAATCATCTGTTCGTATAGCCCAAACATTAGGCTCTTTTGGGGGTTTACCTGTATCTAATGGGTTTCCAGATTGTGAAAATGCAATTCTAGGAGAATTATCACCATTTAATATAGGAATAAGACTTTGCCCATCAAATCTTTTGTAATTTGAATCAATGGGAATTTTGAGAATTTCTAAAATGGTAGGAAGTATATCAATAGAGCAAACCTGATTTTTTACATATTTCGAAGATAATGAGTTATGATAAAATAAAGAAGTTGCATTAAGGGTGTAATCATAGCAAAAAACACCATAAGCTCTTTCACCTAATTTTTCTCCAATGCTTATACCATGATCTGAAATTACAACAATTAATGTATCCTCAGTCAGATTAAGAGTCTCACATTCAGTAACTATTCTTTCTAAATAATTATCAGCATTTTTAAACAATTCATCATAAAATTTTTCATTTTCCTGTTTTTTTGAGAAATATTCCTGACTAAAGTTATCATATTTTTTTAAAACTTGTTGCATAATTCCCGTATGAATATTACTGTAATGTAGATATAGGAAAAATTTTTTACCTTCATTTTTTAATTTTTTCATATTTGAAAGTAATGATAAATGTGTTTGTGTCAAATCATCATTTATCTCATCATGAATTGTTAATTCATCAAAACCACTTTTTGGAAGAATTAATTTATTAATTGAATCTCCCATTGTTACATATCCTGAATCTTGTAAATATTTTACCAAGGTTTTGTATTCATTTTTTTTAAAATTTGGAGTTGACCAATAACTATCAACACCTGTTTTAGTTCCATAAGTTCCACTAAAAACTGCATGCATTGCTGCAATTGTATAAGGTGCATAAGTAATTGTTTTTGAGAAAAAAGCACTTTTATCGATTAATTTTTTATAAAAATTACCATTAACAATTCTATCCACTCTTGCACCATCAATTGTAATAAAAATTAAATTCAATTAAAATGAACCAATAATGACGATATTTATTCATATATAATTTATTCAAACATAACCTAATTTTTTTAATTCATTTTCAATTTCTTCAGTATTTAATTCATCTTCATCAATGATTTTATCATCAATATCTTTAATTATTTTTTGAAGCAGTTTTTCACACTTATTGGTTTGTTCTTTGTTTATACCTGCAATATTGTAATCTTCAAAAGGATCAGATTTTAAATCATATAGATGTACTCGTTTTCCAGAATTATTTTTGTCTCGAAAATATTTGAATTTAGATGTACGAATTCCCATTACATCATTAGAGTCAGACAATACTAAAGGGCTACTTTCAATATATGCAATATTTTCTTCAAAATCGGATTCAGTTAATAAATTCAATAGACTTTTTCCGTCAACAATTGAAGGAAAATCAGAATTTATCAAATCTAAAACAGTTGGAAAAATATCTACAGTCCTTACCTGTTTACTGATTTTTTTATCTTTAGGAAAGTTTTCTCCGATAATTAATAGTGGGACCTTTAAGCATTCATCAAACAAAAAATGATCTTTATCAGCTCTACCAGAAATTAATGCTCTTTTTTCATGAGGTTTTAAATCAAGTTTTGAAACGATAGATTTTTTTTTATTTATTTGAAGTTTTTCTCTAGCAAAAAAAAGTTTGTTTTTTAATGGATTAAGAAATTGTGGTGTTTTTTTTGTAAATTTTGTAGTAGTTTTTTCTATATTTGTATTAATATTAAAATTAATTTCTTTGCCATTTTTTCTTATTGATTTAATATAACAACCATGATCTGATGTTAGAATTAAAATTGTATTTGAAAAATCAATTTTTTCAATAATTTTAGATAACCAGAAATCTAATTCAGAAATTTTTTGTTCATAATAATTTTCTCCATAATCTAAATTACTAAATTTTTCATCAACAGATATTGGATCATGCAAATCCATTGAATGAATTGTAAAAAAATAAGGTCCTTTTAGTTCATTAGAAGATAATTTTTTAATTATTTTATCACCCAACCCATTTGTTAATCCCATGTAAAAATCATAATATGCATCATCATTCTCAAATTCTGGAAAAAGACCAACAGTTTCAGAAAGTTTGGGCAGATATGAATAGAAGTGATAATTTTGTTTTTTTAGAATATCAAAAAGTGTTTGGGTTTTTGAAGAAAGTTTATTGAATTTAGATGATCTTATTCCTGTTTTGAAAGGGAATTTTCCAGTAAAAATACTAGACCATGAGAGTATCGTAGCATCTGCAGAACTAATTGTTTGTTCAAAGTATGTTCCATTTTTTAATAGATTATCCAATGTTGGTGTTTGAGATGTTTTTGAAGTATCATGAAATTTATCAGATCTTAGGGAATCAATAATTAAAAATATTATATTTTGTTTCATTTTAAACAAATTTTTGTCTTAATTTTTCCATATTTGGTTTTTCAGAATCCCAAATTCTTTTTCTTCCATCACCCAAAATTACGTCTAATAATTTAATATCACGTACTAATCTACGCATTCCTTCAGGTTCAAGAGATGCAGATTGATCGTGACCATACATTGTTCTATCTATAGTAATATGACGTTCAATTGAAGTTGCTCCCATTAAAACTGCAGAAACACAAATTAGAGATGCGCCAGGTTCATGTCCACTATAACCCACATCACATTTGAATTTCTTTTTTAAAACCGGAATTAATTTTAAATTAGCTTCTTCTGGATTCATAGGATAAGAACTATGAGAGTGCATTAATTCAAATGGGCAATTATGATCTCTGAAAATTTTTATGGCATTTTCAATGTCTTTAACAGTACTCATTCCTGTTGAAATAAAGGTAAATTTTTTTTCTTTTGCAATAATTTCTAAAAGTTTTTTATGAATTAACATAGCTGATGCAACTTTATTGTATTTTGTTTTGAATTTTCTCATATGTTTCTGGCTTTTTATATCCCAACAAGAAACAAACCAAGGGATTTTTTTTTTCTTGCAGTAATCACTTATCTTTTGAAATTGGGCATCTGAAAATTCACGATGGAGTCTCATTTCTCTTTGAGTTTTGCCCCAAGGACTTTCTAAAGGACTATCAAGGAATTCTGAGGTATAGATATTCTCAACATCTTTTTTTTGAAATTTTACTGCATCAAAACCTGCATTTACAGCAGCATCAATAATTTTTTTGGCAATTTCGATACTACCCATATGATTGGTACCTATTTCGCCTACAATGAAGACCATATCTGAAATTTGGGTATTGAATTAGTTATAAAGTACACGATTATTTTTTTGATGAAATTATCATATCAGCCAATTCTCGGAATGCACCTTCGCCTCCTTTTTTTGAACACGTATAATCAGCAATTTTTTTTATGGAGAAAACTGCATCTTTAGGTGCTGCAGAGAATCCAACTAATTTCATTATTTCTCTATCATTAACATCATCACCGATATAAGCAATTTCATTTGGTTTTACATTGAATTTTGCACATATTTTAGATAATTCATTTTCTTTTTTTATTATTCCAATTTTTGTCAATGAGATTTTAATTTTTTTTGCTCTGCTAGTAACAATTTTTGATTTTTCTTTTGAAATTAATACCGTAGGGATGTTCTTTTCAAGTAATAATTCAACTCCCATTCCATCTCTTGTATGAAATTTTTTAAGTTCTTCACCCACACTAGAATAATACATTGAACCATCAGTCAAAACTCCATCTACATCCGAAATAACTAGTTTAATTTTTTTTAATTTTAATGATTGTTTTAATATTGCCATTATTTCTTTTTAATTTTAGTCTTATAATTTTGTTTTCTAGAAATCGGGCGATAAATTTTTGCTTTTTCTAAAATTTTTGTTGGAGTAAATAATCTATATCCAAGTTTTATTCTATTAGTAATTTTCATGTTATTTTCATCAAAAACATCATTAATTATTAGAAAGCCACCTTTTGCAGCAACAAAAATTTTTTCATCATTTTTTCTAAAAATTATTCCTGACTGAAAAGGATGAAATTTTAATGATTTAGAATCAATTGAACATTTTTTTATGAAAACTCTTTCACCGTCTAAAAATGTTGAAGCTCCGATATACGGATCGTCAAATGCACGAATAAATAATTCAATTTCTTGTACAGTCCAATCCCAATCAATATATCCATGATTTTGTGATTCTAGTTTAGGCCAATATGTACTAAATTTATTTTGATTAGGTTTGGGTTTAAAATTAAAACCATTTTTTACGTTATCTAAAAATTCTGAAAAAAAGAGTTTTTCTTTGTTAGTGATATATTCATAGTAATCTATTGGCAATTTACATTTTTTTGGGAAAACAAATTTTTTTTGTTGATAAATGTCACCAGTGTCTAAACTAACATTAATTTTATGAATAGTTAATCCACCTAATCTACTTTGAGACAAAATTCTCCATGTAAAAGCTCCAGCACCTCGTTCTAACGGTAAACGAGTGTTATGGTAGTTGTACAAATGTCCATTAAATAGATCAATCATATTTTGATTAAAGAACCAAACTGAATTAATTGATATTCCAATTGATGAAGATGTAACATATTTTTTCAATTGATTGATTTTTAAATCTTTAACTTCAAACCATGTTAATCCATTTTTTTCTTCTTCTTTTAAAATTGTAGCAAAATAATTTTCATCTTTAATTTTCATTTGAAGATGAATTTTGTCAGTAAATAAAATCACATGAAATTTTTTTTGTAATCCTTTCCTAATAAAATCAAGCATGGGCCCATTTTCTTTTTCACGATTTCCACCAAAAAGAATCAAAGTATCAACTTTCATAAAATTAACCTCAAGACACGAATTTGATGTTTCATTGTTATAAAAAGAATTTGATAAATTGATTTAATTTTAGGAATTTTTAAAGAATTCTAAAGTTTTTGCTAAAGCGTTTATTTGTGATTCTCTTTCATTTTCATCTTTTTGATTTGTAGTGAATAACATTAACTCTTTTTGAATATTTTCAGCAATAGGGGTCATTCCTAATCCAATTTTATTTTTTTTAAAACAAGGTTCATTGTATATCAATTGGTGAGCTGCATAAATTCCATCTCCACCAAATTCTACATATTTTTTTCTAAAATCTTGCCAAGAAATTCCAAATTCTTGTCCTAAAAACCGGGTTGCAAATGTCCAAAATGAATGTTTATACCCTTTTTGTATAGATTGATTGCAAAAAAGGTGAGATGTGTTAAGAATTTTTGAATATTCTTCACCCATTTTTATTCGTAAATTAACAAATTCGTTAATTCGTTCACATTGAGCTAAAGCAACAGCGGCACAAAGTTCTGATAATCTATAATTATATCCAAAAACATCATGTCGCTCCCAAAGTGGATCCTGAAATTTATCTCTTGAGATTCTTACTTTGCCAGTTTTTGCTGTGATATTTTTAAAACCAAGACCTCCAAATTGACGCATTTTTTTGGCTAAATTTTCATCATTTGTTGTAACTATTCCTCCTTCATTAGAAGTAAGGTGTTTTGTACTTTCAAAGCTCCAACTCCCAACATGACCCATAGTACCAGCTTTTTTCCCTCGATTGTCTGTTCCTAGAAAACATTCAGCACAATCCTCTACCACAAAAAGATTTTTTGAATCAGCTATGTCCATAATAGATTTCATATCACAGACATTCCCATACATATGGACTGGCATAATTGCTTTAGTTTTGCTTGTTATTTTTTTTTTAATATCATTTGGATCAATCAGAAATGTATCAGGTAAAATATCAGCAAATACAGGAGTTGCTCCACATTGCCAAACAGCAAACCCACACATTGCAACCGTTAATGATGGAAGTATTACTTCATCACCGGGTTTAACATCAAATGCAGATAAGGCCATATGAAGTGTAGATGTTCCAGAATTTGCAGTTATAGCAAATTTTTGATCATGTATTTTAGCAAATTTATTTTCTAACATTTCATTCATAGAGCCAGTTTCAGATGCACCGAATCCACTTTTAAGAACCTGATCTAGATATTTTCTTTCATTTCCTTTAAATTTCCAATCTTTATCAGTGTTCATATTTTTATTTCCTCATTAAATTTTTCTTGATTTTTTAGAAAATCCTTCTGTCTATGAAAATTCTTTTCAGCAACATTTTTGTTTTTCTCTAAATAATTAATGATTTCATAACCAGAGGACATAATGTTTAATTCTTTATATAGAATTCTAAAAAATTCTAAATCATCATTGTAGTCTAAGGTCAGTCTAACTTTTTTATCTTGTTCAAAATCATATAATTCAATTTTTTCAGTTTTGAGTTTTGCCAATTCAATAAATTTTGTGATTACATCAGTATCCAATAAATCTGAATTTGCATATTTGAATAATTTTGATATTCCATTTTTAGAAATAGCATATGTAAAAAAACCACAAACAATGTTTTTTGGGTTGATTATTAGATCCACTTTAGTATTTTGTAGTTTAGTTAAAGCTCTTTTACCAATTTCAAAATCATAAGCTAAATCATCACCATCTATAAGAAGTGCATTATCAATTTTAAATTTTTTAAAGCAATCATTCCATCTTTTAATTTTATTTAATAAAGAACCTCTAAAAATTTCCACATTATGGATTTTTGCAATTTCTTCAAATATGTTATCTTCAGAATTTTTACTTGTAGCTAGAATTACAGGAATGCCTATTTTTTTTGCTCTCTCTATTACTATATCAATAGAACAAAACTTTTCATAAATTTTCAACAAAGGTTTTCCTGGTAAACGAGATGAAGAATTTCTAACTGTAACTATTGCAACATCATTTGTTACCATGAAGTATATCCACCATCTATTACGAATATAGATCCAGTTACATAACTAGATTTTTTACTAGATAGGTAATCAATAATTTCATTTAATTCATTTTTTTGCATCATTCTTTTAATTGGTGTTAACTTTGAATAATTTTTAATGAATGTTTTATCTTGATTGAATTGAACTCCTCCTGGAACAACACAATTTACTCTAATTTTTGGGGCTAAGTGAATAGACAAATATTTTGTTAAATTGATCACTCCAGCTTTTGATATTCCATATGCAATATCTTTATGTGATTTTTCATAAATGTCAGGTCGTGGAGATAACATTCCATAAATAGATGAAAAATTTACGATTGTTCCAATTTTATTATTTCGTGCAAATTCTCTACAAACAGAAAACAACGAAGTTAAATTAATATCTAAATAGTCAGAAAAACTACTGAGTGGGAATTCAAACAAAGTAAAATTTTTCCTTTTTTTCATTACATGATCATTTAGAGCAAAACAATTCACAAGATGATTAGTAGGGTTTTTTTTAAACCAAGACTTTACAAAAGTTTCATCAGTTAAATCGTGACCAAGTTTTAAATCCAATTTTTTAACAGTATATTTTTTTTTAAAAAATTTGCAGAGTTCTTTACCAATTAATCCTTCAGAACCAGTTATAGTAATTGTAGTCAAATTATGTACCTGTTATCCATGTAATTCATTTTTATTTAATCAATTTGATTATTTTTTAGTTATTTAAATCATTTAATTTTTTAATATGTTCAGTAGTAAGTTTTTCTATCTGAATTTTATTTTCATCTAGAAATTCTTTCATTTGTGAATCTGAAATTTCTGTATTTACTAAATGTCCACCAAAATAAAAGTGATCAAGGTATTTTGTTTGGAATTCAAATAAATCAAAATCAAATGTAATTTTTTCTAAAAATGTTAGATACTTATCCAGATCTTTAGCAATTACTTTTTCTAAAAGACATGTTTGAATCAATTCAGGCAATTTTTCTATTTCAATAACTCTATAAACAGAAGGCAAAATTGAATAAACCACATCTGAAAAAACAATAGAAGGTTTTTCATAAAAAGCTGCTTCAAAACCAGAAGAGCCTGCAATAGTAATTACTAATGAACAATGTTCCAACAGTTTTTCATTTGATGTTTTTGGATGAATTAAACTCACGTTGGGTATTTTCATTATCTCTTCATATTCAGATATGCTCCTCCATTCTCTTGTAGACTGTGCAGGGTTTTCTTTAACAAATAGTTTGTAACCCACAGGTAACGATTTTGCAATATGTCTAATTACCTCTGTTTGATTTGTAAAAAAGGGAGCACCAATCAAAATATTTCTTTCTAAATCCACTCCCAAAGGAAAATAAACAAAATTTTCTGAGAAATTAGGTTCTAAAATTAGATTTTTTTCAATGAATTTTTCTCTAAATTTTTTCTTAAATGACATTTTTAGCATATAAAATAAAACATTCCATTTGGTTCTACCAAAGTAATTGTAATGTGTTTTTTCAATTTTATTCTCAGATTTAAAAAGAAAATCAGATGCTGCTTTGAATAATTCTGATTTTGAATTTGCATGTTTTTCTACAGATGTTTTTATCTGCTTTGAAACATTCAGTGAATTTCGATAATCCCTCATTTTTTGAAATCCCCTACCAGAAATATTTACTTTATTTAATTCGTCAATCTGGTCTATAACGTTAGGATCATCAGAAATTCTACATTTATAGCCAATTTTTGGCTGACTCAAAACTAAAACTTTTGCTTCTTTAGCTTTTGATAATTGATAAAAAATTTCTAAATGATGGAAAGCTGGTTCTTTTGTTAAAACAAAATCAGGTTTAATTTCATTCAAAATATTTTCAAATAATTTACATGCAGATTCATCTATTGATAAAATTTCATTTTCAGAATATTTGTGAAAGTTATAAAATCTATAAAAAATTCTTTCATTAATTGCCAATTTCCAAATTGAAATGTTGTATTTTTTTTCAAATGATGATAAATAATCAATATCTGGTGAATTAGATAATTTGATATTATCATGAAAAAACCAAATTTTTGTAAAATTCACTAATTTTTGATCTAAGAAAAATTTTTTTGGTTTGTCTGTAATGTCAATTATCGCATAAAGTTCACAATCATACATTTTTTGTAAATAATACGCTATACAAAAATGTGTTAAATCAGAACCAAGCCAAAAAAGTATCTTTTTTTTCATATTATATCGAACATTAAAATCAGTTATTTAAAGTTCATAAAAAAAATTATTTATCTAGCCTTGAAATTGTTTTATTTTTTCTATAACATAATTCTGTTCTTTTCGAGTAATTTTAGGAAATAATGGAAGTGATAAGATTTCCTTGTAAAGAGTTTTAGAGTTTTTTAATTCTTTTTTTATTTTTGCTTCTTTTTTGAATATTGTAAATTTGTGAAGTGGTTTATAATGTACAGAAGTTCTGATTCCAGAATTTAATAATTTTAAAAATAGTTTATTACGAGATAATCCATATTCTTTTTTTATTTTGATTATATAAAGATGAAATGCGTTATCATTTTTCTTTGATAATTGAGGAGATTCAATTCCATCAATTTCTTTCAATTTAGAATTATAATATTCACAAGCTTTTCTTCGAAGAGAGTTTAATTTAGAAATTTTTTTCAGTTGACTAATTCCTAAAGATGATCTTATTTCATCTAGTCTAAAGTTATATCCAGGTTCAATTTCATCATAATCCCATGGTTTTCCATCACTAAAACGTTGTTTTAGAGTTCTAGTTATTCCATGATTTCTAAAAGACTGAATTCTTTGCATAGTATTTTTTGAATTACATATAACCATACCACCTTCAATTGTTGTAATATTTTTTGTAGGATAAAAGCTAAAACAACCAGCGTCACCAAAAGTTCCTGCATGTTTATTTTCAAATTTTGCTCCAATTGCATGAGCACAATCTTCAATTAAAAATAAATTATTTGCGGTAGCAATTTTTTTTATATTTTTAATATCACAAATTTTTCCAGCAAAATGTACTGGAATTATTGCTTTTGTTTTTGAGGTAATATTTTCTTTAATGGAATCTAGAGAAATATTCATGTCATCATTAACATCTACTATTACTGGAGTAGCACCAACATTTAGAATAGAATTACCAGTGGCAACAAATGTCATATCAGGCAATATCACTTCATCATTTTTGCCAATTCCTAGAGCCTTTAGAGATAATTGTAATGCAGATGTTGCATTTGATACACCTACTGCAAATTTTGCACCAGTTAATTTAGAAAATTTGGATTCAAATTCTTGTAAGATTGGTCCATCTGTTAACAATGGTCTTTTTAAAGAATTTTCAACGCTTTTGATATCTTCTTTGTCTATGTATGGTCTGAAAAATGGAACTTTGATTGAATTATTTCCAAAAGCATCAATTTTTTTTATTTTCAATTAATCAATTTTAGATTATTTCCCATAATTTAACTATTAACTAATTTCTGATAAATCTCCAAAGTTTTTTCTACCATTGTTTTTGAATTGCATGATTCATGAACTAAATCATATCCAGCGTTACCTAATTCATTACATTTTTTGTCATCTGATAATAATTCAAGAATTGCTTTAGAAAGCCCTACAGAATCTTCCAAATTAATAAGAATTCCATTTACACCGTCTTTAACAGTATATGGAATTCCATGAGTATTAGTACTGATAACTGGTTTTTTAAAAGCAAATCCTTCTAATGGTGTTAATGGGGATAATTCCCACCTAGAAGGTAAAACAAGAAATTTTGATTCTTGGTAAGCTGATAATACATAATCTCGAGGAGGGTTTTTTATCACATTTACTTTTTTATCGATATCCAATGTATTGATCATTTGAAGCATCTTTGATTCAAATCCAAAATCAACACCCATTATCACTAATTGAATATTGAACATTTTAGGATGATCTTTAATTAAACTAATAGCATTTAGTAGGATATCCACCCCCTTGATTTTGTTAAATCTTCCTAGAAAGAGGATAAAGGGATTATCAATATCATATTTTTTTCTAAAATTTGGTAATTTAGAATTAAAAGAATCTAAATTAATTCCGTTTCGAACAATTGAAATTTTTGATTCATCACAGAATTGTAAGAAAATTTGTCGTTCATATTCATTTGCAACAATTACTTTTGAAGATTGTTTTATAATAAAATTAATCATTGGTGTTTGAAGACGATAAACAATTCTATTAATTATTCCAGTTTTTAAATCAGGATGTGTAGTTAACCCCCCTTGATCTGAAATGATTAAAGGGATTTTTTTCTTTTTAGAAACTAATGCAGCAATAAATGTTTGAAAACTTCTTACGCCTATTGAATGAATTATATCTAAGTCATCATTAATCATTTGAAAATACATGCCAGGGTTTATGAAAAATAATTTAAAAAACAACCAAACGTGAGATCTTTTTATAATAAAATTTTCAATATTTTCTAAACGTGGTAAGTTTTTGTTAAAGGTATTTGGGTTATTGGCAAAATCCATATCCGTGGTATAGATTGATACATTGTGACCATTTTTTGAGGATTCCTTTGCAATATCTAAGCATAAAAACATAATTCCACCAAATTGGGTTGCAGGTAAAGAAGCTGGGCAGGCTAATCCTATTTTCATTTGATAAACTGGACATTTGTGGCTATTTATCCTTCTCTTAACATAATTAACGAAAATATAATAGAATAATTTTCATTAAACTAAACATATTGAATAAAATGTCATTATACCTAAACTTGTTAAAATATTCTTTAAAAAACCCTAAAAGAGGATTAGGATTACTAGAATCGGCTTATCAATCAAAGGAAGATAAACAACATTTGCATGTTTATGATAATGAACGTGTAGAATTTAAACAAAGTTTGAATGGGTTATTTCCTTCTACAGATATTCCTTTTTTAGAATTTGATCAAGATACTATCTCATTAAGAAATCATTTAGAAGAATTTCAGAAAAAATTAGAAATACAGAAATTTCCTTCTATAGAAAAACCATATCCAATTGATTATTCCCTTGAAGAACAATCAGGAATGTTTCTTTACTCATTGTGTAGAATTGTTAAACCCAAAATAATTGTAGAAACAGGTGTAGCGTATGGAAGAAGTAGTTCGTATATTTTACAGGCTTTAAATGATAATAAAATGGGAAAATTGTATTCTATTGATTTTACTTTTAGACCATGGGAATCAAAATCAATGATTGGTTCTGCTATTCCAAACAATTTGAAACATAGGTGGGAGTTTATTTTTGGTACATCAGCAGAAAAATTAAAACCGATTTTAAATAAACTCGAAAAAATAGATATTTTCCTTCATGATAGTCTTCATACTTTTAAAAATATGATGTTTGAATTTGAAACTGCTTGGCCATTCATTAAAGATGATGGATTTTTGTTATCAGATGATATTTTAGGAAATGCCGCATTTTTTGATTTTTATTCTAAATTTGGTGGACAACACACGGTATTATCTCAAGGAGATAAATCAGCAATGGGAATTTTACAAAAAGTTCAATAATCTCATTAAATGGTTATAACATAATTAATGTGAATAAAACTAAATGAAGGATATTTCTAGATTTAAAGAAAAACAATTCAATACGCCAAATGATTTTGAGTTTTTAAAAAAATTAGGTGAATATTTTGATTCAAGTATTGGTACTAATGTCGAAAAATTACAAAATTTTGCAAAATATGTTCCTAGACAAGATTTGACAAATTTTCTTGCGCGATATGAGATTTTTAAAAAAATTCAGAACATTCCAGGTTCTATAATTGAATGTGGAGTGTTGTTTGGAGGCGGGTTAATGACATTTGCTCAATTAAGTTCGATTTTTGAACCTATTAATTTTGAAAGAAAAATTATTGGGTTTGATACTTTTTCAGGATTAACAAAATTTTCAAAATATGATAAAATGTCAATTTCAGAACATGCACATGAAAAAGCTTTTTCATTAAACTCATTAAAAGATCTTGAAAAATGTATTGAGATATATGACAAAAACCGATTTTTATCTCACTTTCCAAAAGTTGAAATTGTAAAAGGAGATGCAGTTAGAACTATTCCAAAATACTTAAAAAAAAATCCAGCCACAGTTGTAAGTTTGATGTATCTTGATTTTGTTTTGTATGAACCTACAAAAATTGCATTAGAGTGTATAGTTCCCATAATGCCAAAAGGGAGCATTATTGCTCTAAACATGTTAAATGACAAACATTGGCCGGGAGTAACAAAAGCCATAATAGATACAATTGGAATTAAAGATCTCAAGTTTGAAAGATTTAGTTTTACACCATACACTCAATATATCATATTATAGAAAAAATTAAGATTATTTTTTTGCATATAAAAAACCAATATCAGAAAATAATGGTTTAATTTCCATAGAATAAAAAAAAGTCTTTAATCTTGATTTAAGTGATGTTAGCAATTCAGGTTTAGTATCTGCAAGATGATATTCTATGATCATTTTTTCAATTTTATTAAAATGTTCTTTAGATAATGAATCTATAATAGAATATTCTGCACCTTCACAATCTAATTTTAGGAAATTACATTTATCTAATTTATTTTCTTCAAATATCATCTTTAAAGAAGTTGATTTAACTTGGATGGATTCTCCTTCAGAAGAATACATACTATGACCAGACTCATCTTTATTGAGAAAAATGGTCACATCAGAATTATTTTCAGAAACGGCTTTGTTGAATGGGAAGACATTTTTAATATTATTCAGCCTAAGATTTTCAACTAATAATTCATAATTTTCCTTGATTGGTTCAAAACTCAATATTTTACCATTTTTGCAATATTGTGAGGAGTATAATGAAAACAACCCAATATGAGCACCTACATCTATAATCAAATCATTTTCATTTATTTCAAATCCAGGAGACGAATATTCTTCAATTAACCAGACATGAGTAAGTGCCATTAAATCTGTTGAATTTACTCTGATCTTTATTTTGAGATTATTTTTTGTTTCAAAAATAACATAATCATTTTTTGTTAATTTAAAATAAACAATTGGATACAAATACCAATTTTTGAACACATGAATAGTTTTAATCATTATTTTAATTTTTTGAAGAATATTCTTATTCATAATTATACAAAAGACCACATAATAATGTCTTTTATAGATTTGTGGAGAATGGATTTTTAACCAACATCTAGTTTGATGAATTTAATGAAAATTATGATTTTGGGAGGATTAGGATTTATTGGTAGTCATCTTGCTGAGGAATTACTACAAGGAAAAAATAAAATAATTTTAGTTACTAAAACAGTTTCTAAAAAACACAACATTGAAAAAATTAGAAAAAATATTATTATAGAAAAAATAGATATTACAAATTTTGCAAAAATTGGAAAATGTATAGAAAATTACAAACCAGATATCATCATTCATTTAGCAGGTCAAACATCACATTCAAAATCTTTTGAAGATCCCATAGGAGATATCAAATCTAATTCAATGTCAACTTTGTATATCTTAGAAAAGATAAGAAAGATGAACTTGAAATGTCGATTTATTTTAGGAAGTACTTTTATCGTAATTGGAAAACCAAAAAAAATACCAGTTAATGAAGAAAGTCCTTGTAATCCCACTACAATTTATGGAACAAATCGACTAACAAGTGAATTTTATTGTAAAATTTATCAAGAAGTTTATGGGTTAGATACATTGATTTTTAGAATAACAAATTCATTTGGTCCCAGAGAGCAAACCATTCCAAATAAGAACGCAGTGAATTTTTTAATTTTTCAAGCATTCAAAGGAGAAAATGTTACAATTTTTGAAAAAGGAAAATTCTTTAGAGATTTAATTTACATTGATGATGTTATAAGTGGAATTAAAACAATTATGATTAAGGGAAAACCGGGTAATTTGTATTGGATTTCATCAAATAAAAAAACTTGGTTTTACCAACTTGGAAAATGGTTAAGTGATTTCTCAGATTCAAAAGTAAAATTTATTGAAACACCAAAATATACTAAAAAAGTCGATGTAGGGAATTTTGTAGTTGATAATTCAAAGCTTAGATCTTTAGGTTGGAGTCCTAAAATTTCTGTAAAAGAAGGGATTGTGAAAACACTTGATTACTTTAAAAAACAAAATTTTTGAATGATTTGTTTAAGATTTATTCAAATAATTTTGAAATGAGGTAAATTCAAAATTATTGAGAATACCCTCCATTCTAGAAAATGTATTTTTTATATTATGATAAGTAATGAAATGATCTTTCATAGATAGTGGTATATCTGGCATATATTCAGGAGTCAATTCCCAAGAATGAATATAAAAAGTGCTAGGAATTTCCATCTTTTCATAATTTTGTATTGCATTTTTAATAATTTTCATTGGTAAAAATCTGAGATAAAATCCACCTGCAGCTGGAATTTTTTTTCCAAAAAATTTAGTTGCCAATAATGGAAATTCCATAATAGTTCCATTTGGATCATTTTGTTCAATTGATGAGTTACTAATTTTGTATGGTTTTATTTCAGCATTAGGATGTCCATACATGCTAGATTTTGCAGGCATTATACTACTATCATAACTATATTCATTATCAGTTAACACATCTACAGCCCAAGAACTATTTTTATTCAAAGAAAATGTAGGAGCTCTAAATCCTTTTGAATGTCCATTTGTTAATTTAGAAAATTTTTTTATTTCTATATCAAATTCTTTTTCAAATCCAGGTGAATCTAAACGTGTATGATGCATAGTATGAAAAGCTATTTCATGACCATTTTGAAGTATTTTATCAAGAATATCGGGTTGAAATTCAAGTAATTCTCCTACGACAAAAAAAGTTGCAAAAGTATCAGTCTTTCTTAATAAATCTAAAATTTTTTCTAATCCATGAATTACTTTGGGTTCGCGTTTTTCATTAGTCAAAAAACGTTGAATTAATTCAGGGTGGTACCAATCTTCAAAATCTATTCCAAGTAAATTCATATTAATTATCATCTGGTTTTTTAGAAACTAATTCAATAATTTTGAATGGAAATGAGTTTTGGAATATAAAACTAATCAATCTGTTCTCAAATCCAATTTGAGGAGAAATTAATATTCGTCCACCATTTTTTTCAAATTCCATAATAGATTTTTCAATATCATCAACTTCAAATGCTAAATGATGAAGTCCACCACCTTTCTCTAAAAATGAAGTTACTGGAGAATTTTTTTCCAAGGGTTCGATTAATTCAATATTGGAACCTCCAACATTAATGAATAAATATTTTATTTTTTGAAGTTTATTTTCTTTTGGAATATCTGTTTCTTTTGGTTTTAGTAATTTTATCATCTGATTTTGATATTTACTAATATCATTTACTACAATTCCAATATGATGTAATTTCATGAATCAATTTGCTATTCATTTTTTTGATATAAATCTATAATCACATAATTAATCTAATTTTTTAATTACTCTTGCAGGATTTCCTCCAACTACACAATTATCAGGGATAGTACCTGAAACAACACTACCAATGGCAAGAATAGAATTTGTTCCAATGGTTGTTCCCGGAGCAATAATACATCCAGGATTTATCCATGCTCCAGATTTAATTAATACTGAATCTGTTTTTCTTGGATAATGAGTCTCTTTTAGATTCAAATTTGTTGTGGGATTTACGTGAGCAAAGATCATAGAATTACTTCCAATTCCCACATTATCTTCAATGGTTACCAGTTGGGGATACATCAAATCAATCAAAACATAAGGCGCTATATGACAACCCTTACCGATTTGTACACCACGCCCCTTTTGCATACTAATTGTTATTCCTGGATGTAAAGATGAATAAGCAATATAATGGAAAATCCAGGATTTAAGAAATTTTAATCTAATTTTCAATTTTCCTGAAACTCCTTTGTAACCATAATAGTCTAAGAGTTCTTTTTCGTTTATTTTTTTAAATTCATCATCAAAATCCAAATTATTCACTACCTTAATTGAAATCGTTTAATCTTTCCATATTCAGTTCTAGGAAATTCATTTACAAAGTCTATTATTAATGGAACCTTGTATCGTTCAAGGTTTTTTATGCAATGAGACATTATTTCTGATTTTCCTATACTAGAATCTCTAGTTTTTTGAACAAATAATTTAACAACTTGACCAAAAACTTCATGATTAACTCCAATTACAATTGCTTCCTCAATTTCGTTTAATTCAAGAACCACCTTTTCAACTTCTTGTGGAATGACTTTTTCTCCTGCAACATTTATGATATCATCCTTTCTGGCAGTGAGATACAAAAAACCATCAGAATCTAAATATCCCAAATCATCTGTTTTAAGCCAATTATCAATTATATTTTGATCAAACTTAGAATTTTTCCAATATTTGTTGATTACATTAGGACCAGAAATCCAAATGTTTCCCTTATTTGCAATTTTTCCATCATCATCAATTAATTTAATTTTGACTTCTGGAGCTGGTAAACCAACTGATTTTTCTTTGCCATCAAAATTGAAAATAATAAAAGTTGATCTTGAAGCTTCTGTAAGTCCATAATATGTAGCAAGATTTCCTTTTTTTAGAATTTTTTTTAAACCAGTAACAGTATTGACCGGAATAGAAGTACTATTTGTCATTATTAATCTTAAACTAGATAAAGTATTAAGATCATTTTCAGAAATAACTTTAATCATTTTTGTAAGAGTTGCAGGTACGGCAGATAGAGTTGTAGCACAATATTTTTCTAAAGAATTCATTAGTTCTTGAATGTTTGATGAATTTTTTTGTAGAATGAATGTAGAACCTGTATAAAGAGAAGTATGAAAACATCCTAAACCAAATGAATGGAAAAGGGGTAGTGGAACTACATCAATATCTTCAGAATTATAACCAAGAACTTTAACTATATTATTTACTGTAAATGTAGCATTTCTATGTGTGATTCCAACTCCTTTTGGTAATGATGTAGTTCCAGATGTATAAAGTAAATATGCAAAATCGTCTGATGAAATTTTTCGTTTTTCAAAATCTCCTTTAAAAGAAGGAACTTCTGAAAATTCTTTTATCTCATCAATTGGAATATTGTTAAATTTATCTAAAAAATTTTTAGATGATACTACTAGATTGGGGTTTGCAGATTCAATTTGAATTTGTAAATTCTCTTGAGAGATTCCTGAAGGTATTATATGAGCAATACAAGCTGCATTTAAAATTCCTAAATATGAAATAATAAATTCTGAGGTATTTTCAAATAGCATACTGATAACTGATTGATTTGGAAAATTTTTTAATCCTGCAGAGAAATCGTTTATTTGTTTTTGTAATTCTTGAAAGGTAAATTCTTCGTTATCAGTTATCAAACATGTTTTCTTTGGGTATTTTGTAGCTGAATTTGCTAAAAAATCAGATATTAAATTCATGTATGAGATGTGATCAGATCTAAAAGATGTCTTGCAGTAATAATTGACGTAGCTTCTTCAACTGAAATTTTTATATTAAATTTTTCTTCGGCCATAGTAATTAATTGTAGATGTGCAAAAGAATCCCAGTTTTCATATTTTTGTTGGGAATTATCCCAATCAAAACCTTCTTCTGATAACGTTGGGAATACTTCAAAAAAAATCTTCTTTACTTCTTCCATAACAATGTTAACTCCTAAACGTGAGATTGATGAAGATTAAATAAATCTTATTCATAATTTACAGTATGTTAAATGGAATGAATATAGGGATCGATATAATCAATGTAGAGAGATTTGAGAAAAAGCATTATGAAGAAAACAAAATGTTTTATAAAAAAATTTTTAATGAATCAGAGATTAAATATTGTCTTAAATATAAAAATCCATATCCTTACTTTGCTGCAAAATTTGCATTAAAAGAAGCAGTAAAAAAATCTATTAAAGAAAACATAGACATGTTAGATATCCAAAGTAGTCATAAAACTTCAAAACCAATAATAAAAATAAAAAATAAATTAAATTATGATTTTTTTGTTTCATTAAGTCATGAAAAAGAATTTGCTGTTGCTGTAGTTATTTCATTTGAAAATAATAGATAATTTTAGATAATTTTTCTTGTCATTCTACTTAATGTTCCAATAAATCTATTAAAAATTGTATTTACTTTTTTTGTACTAATATTTTCAGGAACAAAAATTTCATCTTTAAAATTAATTATTATTTCCTTATCAGAAATTTTTCTATTGTTTTGAATTTCATTGTATTTTTGTTGAATTTTTTTTCTATTTTTAATAATATCAAAAAATACTTTAAAAATAGAACTAGCCATTCCTTTTTTTAGATAAAAAATGAAAATTGCAATTTGAACCAATACTAATGATGGAAACATTTTGTAAAAAGTAGTTCTAGAGTAATGGGTTAACAAACAATAATGCCTATTTCTTTCTATCAAAAAGAATTTTAATTTACTCCATTTGAAACTGTATCCTTCTAGATGATGATAAACAATTGATTTTGGATTATACCATGATTTGATTCCAATTTGGGATGCACGCCAACCTAAATCAAGATCATCATGATATGCAAAAATAAAAGAGTCAAACATGCCAATCTTTTGCATTACTTTCATCGAAGTAAACAAACACGTACCTGAAGCATAATTAATTTCCTCAGGTTTGTCATATTGTCCTTCATCGGGAACATACAGGCCTCTAGCATAACCAAATCCAAATAATTGTATTTTATTTCCCGTACTTCCAAGAATTTTTTTATTATCTATAGATAAAAATTTTGGTTGATATAATCCCTCTCCAAATTGTTTGTAAGAATCAATAAATCCTTTGAGCCAAGTTGATTCAACTATTGTATCAGGATTTAATATTACCACAAATTCGCTAACAGTATTTCTAATTCCTATATTATTTCCCTCACAATATCCAAAATTTTCATTATTTTCAATCAAGTTAATCTGGGGGAATTTCTTTTTGCAATCTTTATGACTTTGATCTTTGGAATTATTATCTACAACCATTACTTCAAAATTATCATAATCAGATTTTAATACTGAAGAAACACAATCTAGTAAAATTTTACCTGCATTATAATTCAGAATTATTACAGTTATCGAAGGGGATTTTTTCATTTTTTTTATTACCTGTTTTAACTTTCGCTTGGAAGTTCAATATTTAACAATGTTGTTATAAATTCAAGATGTTTAACAAATGATATAGTATTATTTTTTTAAAATAGAGTTTATAGGATTCCATGTAGGCGGTATTTCTCTCATATGTTGACTATTTTTGATTTTATGTTCAATGTTGAGATAAATTTGTTTGACTCGATCTTTTTCTAATTTTAATGACCTAGATACATTATTTATCGGAAAATTATTTTCTTTTGCATATAATAAAAGATCAAATTCATTATATGGCATTCCATAAAAAAAATCTTCATCACTTATAGGATAACTCCAAGTATCAGGAGATGCCTTTTGATTTATAATTTCCTTAGGAATTTTCAAAAAATTAGATAATTGAAAAATTTGTGTTTTATACAAATTTGCTAATGGTTCAAGATCAACTCCACCATCCCCATACTTTACAAAATTTCCAACTAATGCTTCAGATTTATTTGTAGTTCCTATAACAAGATAATTTTTTTGCTCTGCATAAAAATATAACATTGTCATTCTTGTTCTCAATTTTATTGATGTAGCAGCAGATAAAGTCAAAAAATCATATAATGATAATTTTATTTTAAAAATTTTATTTTTATGTAATATATCCAAAATAGGAATTTGAATACCAGAATTTATTTTAGTATTATCAGATAATGCTATTCTAAATTTTGTTGTTCCGTTAAATTTTGGAAAATATTTTTTAACAATTTTGTTTCGAGTTTTGTATAATCCATATGAATCAAAAATGGGAGTCATATTGATTTTTTTAGTATGGACTTCAAAATTTTTTGCAATTTTTTTAGCTAATTTTTCACTATTTGGATTAGATTCTTTTTCAGGCATTATTAAACCAAAAACTCGATCTTTTCCAAGAGATTTTGTAGATAATGCTGCCATTAATGATGAATCAATTCCACCACTTAATCCTAATATGACTCCTTTTTTCCTGAATTTACTTAAAACTTGATCCTTAATAAAATCAGCAAGTTCATTTACAACAAATTCAGGATTTTGTATTTTTAATGATTCAAAATTTAAATCCATTATTGTCATTTTACCTTCATTCCTTTTTGATTAGATGTTATAATATTATAAGATGATTTTTGTTCCTTCACCTAACAAAAGAGTTTTTTCATCTTTTTCAATATTTTTTTGAATATGAGAATTTGTAGAAATAATACTATTTTTTATTTTTGTATCACAATCCAAGATACAATTTGACATTATTATTGAATCAGTAATTTGGCATTTGGAAATTTTTGAATCATTTCCAATACTTGTATTGGGTCCAATATTTGCTCCAGAATCAATTACACAGTTTGAACCTATTATCACAGGTCCTATTATTGTACAATTTTTTTTAACAATTGTATTTTCACCTACCAAAACATTTCCAGAAATTGAAGCGCCTTCTTCTTTTAATCCAAGAAAGTAAGGTTGTAAATCCTTTAAGATAATTTTATTTGCATCAATAATATCTTCTGGAGTTCCAGTATCTTTCCAATTTTCTTTTACAATAGTATATTCTATTGTTCCATTTTCTTCTAGCAACATTTGTAATGCATCAGTAATTTCATATTCATTTCTCCAAGATGGCTTTAATTTTTTAATAATATCAAAAATGGATGGTTTAAAGAGATAAACACCAATTACAGCTAAATTAGTAGGAGGGTTTTTTGGTTTTTCAATAATTTTTATTATTTTTCCATCTTTAACATCTGCAATTCCAAATCTACTAGGATTATCAACTTCGCATAATACTATTGATGAATCAATATCAGTTTTTTCAAAATTATGAATATATTCGATAAAATTATCAATTAAGATATTATCACCAAGAAAAACCATGAATTTTTCTTTTCCCACAAATTCTTCACATAATGAAACAGCATGAGCAATGCCTCTAGGATAATCTTGTTCAATGTAAGTAAAATCCAATCCAAATTTTTCACCAGTACCATAATATTCCCTAACTTTGTTAGAACCATTTCCTCCAATTATTATTGCAATTTTTTTAATTCCAGCATTTTTCATAGCCTCAATTCCATATTGAGACATGGGTTTATTGGCTATTGGTAAAAGTTGTTTTGGACCAGTATGTGTTAAAGGTCTTAATCTTGTTCCATGTCCCCCATGTAAAATTATTCCTTTCAATTTTATCTCCTATTTTTTAATTTTTCCAGGGAGTTTTATCTAAAGCTTTTTCAGAAATATTTTTCCACCAATGTTGATTAGATAAATACCAATTAATTGTTTGTTCAATACCTTTATCAAAATCAGTTTTTACTGACCAAGTTAATTCTGATTTAATTTTTGAAGAATCTAAACTGTATCTAAAATCATGTCCCGGTCTGTCTTCAACAAATTCAATTAAATCATCAGACTTATTCATTAATCTGAGAATTGTGTGAATAATTGTTAAATTATCCAATTCATTCCCATCAGAAATATTATATGATTCACCAGATTTTCCTTTCAAGAGAACTTGAAGGATTGCATTACAATGATCCTCTACAAATAACCAATCTCTAATGTTTTTCCCAGTTCCATAAACAGGGATTTTTTGGTTATTATTTGCTAGAAGAATTACTTTTGGAATTAATTTTTCAGGAAATTGTCTTGGACCATAATTATTTGTACATCTTGTAATAAGATTATCACAATCATATGATTCGTTATAAGCATTGATTAATAATTCAGATGAAGCTTTAGTTGCAGAATATGGACTAGATGGATTGAATCTAGAATTTTCAGTTGCACTACCATGATTTAAACTACCATAAACCTCATCAGTTGAAATGTGAACAAATCTTTTTTTTTGATTTTTTAAAATTTCTAATAATGTAAAAACACCGGAGATGTTTGAATCTAAGAATGGTTTTGCATTAGATATACTTCTATCAACAAATGATTCAGCTGCAAAATTAACAATAACATCTGAATCAGAAATTAATTTCTCAGTTAATTTATAATCATTTATGTTTCCTTTAACAAATTTATAATGAGGGGATTTTTTAATTTCTTTCAAACTTGCATGGTTAGATCCATAAAGTTCATCATCTAAATTAATAATATTATATTCATCATGATTTTTTAAGAGATTTAAAATAAAATTACTACCAATAAACCCTAAACCTCCAGTTACAAGAATTCTCATAGGAAATTTTTTCCTTATAAAACTAAATAAAACATTACCTATTTTGGCACAATTATTAATAATTTAACTAAAAAAATTAAAAATTTTTGAACATGTTTTTATTGATGAAAAATTTTGAGGATAGATTATGAGTGAAGAAGAGATTTTTTCAAAGAGTTTGGAAAAACATCCAACAAAAAGCATTTTTGATGAAAAAATTAATGGTTCATTAACTGTAGTTTGGAGAGATTGGGACAAGATAATTAAAAATGCCCCCAAAATGGTATATGTCAGCTCTGTAAATCCTGATGAGATGAAAGGTCCCCATTTACATATGAAACGAAATAGTTATTTCGTTTGTATTCACGGTAAAGTTTTGTTTGTTATTAAAGACAAGAATGGGAAATATTTAGAAATTGAATCTAGTGAATCTGAACCAAAGCTAATTTGTGTTCCAAAAAATATTGCATCAGCACATTTGAATTTATCCGATAAAATTTCTAGAGTTTTAGTTTTAGCTGATCTAGCATGGAAACCTAATGATAATGAAATGAAGAATATAGATTTTGATGATTATAATTGGAAAAAATGGAAATAGAAAAAAAATCGATAGAAAATATAATAATTTTTGTAGATTCATCAACTTCGATAAATCATTTAGAAAAAATCATTAAACAAACTAAAGGGAAAGTTATTTCATTTGATTATTCAACTCACATTAAATTAAATTCCAAAAATATTTCTCATATAATTTCTGATAATTATTCTAATGAAAATGAGGTAGAAAAAATGCAGAAAATATGTTATATGTTTTCAAAATGGCATGAAGAAGAAAAATTTCAGAATACACTAAAATTTCAGAACATAAATATCCCCAAATTATTTAATGATGAATTTCTTTCTAGCTTGGTTAAAGTAATCAAGAAATTTTCTGAAGTGAAACAGATTTTTGCCATAGAAAAAAATACAAAAATTTTTGCATCAAATGAATTATTACAAATTGTAAAACTATTTTCTAAATCATATTCAAAATTAGATAGTATAGAAAATGAAGAAAAATTTTATTTTGATAAAATTGAAATGAATATGAATATAGGGAAAAAAGATATCACGTTACCAATTTCTAAGACATGGTATAACAAAATCAAAAATCAAGGTGAAGTAATACTTAAGATGTTATTTGGTCCAAATGAAGAGAAAAATAAGAAAAAAGCATCATTATTGGTTGAATTTAATACAAATAATTTCAAGGATTTTTTTCTTGAAGGAAAAGAAAATGATGAGAACATGTTATTTTATGGAAGACGAAGACCTGCTATTTGGGACTTTCATTCATTTAACATAATAAAAAAATCTGGTTGTAAAATTATCACTGCTGGAAACCTATCAGATAAAAAAGAAATTAAAGAAATAGAGCTAAATTCAAAAACATATACAGAAAAATTTTCTAATTTTTTAGATAGTAACGAACTATTAGAGAGAAAATTTATGATAGATGAAATTTCAGTATTGTCAATATTAAAACCTAAAATAAAAAATTTGGTTGAAAAAAGAATCAAAAATGTTATTTATGAAATTTTATTAGCTAAAAAAATATTTGAAAAATATTCAATTGGTGCTGTTTTATTAATTTCAGAAGCAGGATTGATTGAACAAATTATAATAAATTTTGCAAAAATAAACAGAATTCCTATTTTACATTTTCAGGAAGGGTTACATTTTGATACACCAGAAGCTTTTGAAAATGAAAATTCTCAAGGAGTGTATCCAGTACTTGCTGATGAATACATAGTTTGGGGAGAAATTTATAAAAAAGATGCAATTTCTAATGCAAAAATAGATCCAGAAAAAATTAGAGTTCTTGGCAGTCCAAGATTTAATAAATTATCAATTCAAAATAATCAGAATACAGAAGAATTTGTATTATTAGCTACAATGCCTCCTCAAATTGAAGATATTAGAGGACATAACGTAAATAATTTAGAAAAATACCTAAATTCGATTTTAAAAATTTGTAAGATAGTTTCTAATCAAAATAAAAAATTAGTTATCAAAATTCATCCTACCTTTGATGTTTTAGAAATTTCAAAAAATGTTAAGAAAAAATTTCCAGATATACAAATAGTTTCCAAAGGTGATGTAAATCCTCTAATTCGTTCTTGTAGTACTTTAATAGTGACTGGATTAACTACAGTAATTGTTCAAGCCCAAATTTTAGAAAAACCAGTAATATCAGTGCCATTAATTGATTATAAATGGGGAAATCCTTCTGTTTTTAAAAGCGGTTCATGTATCGAAACAAAAATTGAGGAATTAGATCTTATTTTAAAAAAGGTTGTAAATGAAAAAAAGTTTAGGAATGAAATTATTAGTCAAGGTAAAAAATTTGTAAACAAGTGTATTGAAAATAGAGATGAAGCATCAAAAAAAATATGGATGCATATTAAAAATTTAGAAAAAATTAATTAATATTATCATAATTAGTTTTTTCAATATTTCCAGATTCATTTCTTAAAATATTACCATTAGAATCTTTTTTGAAAAGTTTTGTATTTGTAAATTTTTCAGTAATTTTTAAAAATTCATCTTTTGACATTCCCCAAAATCCTAAAAATTCATCTAAATATTTTTCAGGTAATTTTCCCTCATGTTTTTTAATTAATTCCATCCCTTGTTCTCGAGTCAAAGTTCCTCCTCGGATTTGGATTGCAGCATTATCAGTTGCTCTTCCATAACCAAATTTGAGCCATTTAAAATAATCATGAATTCCTTGAATTTTGTTATCTAAATTTTCATAATTTGTGTATGTACCCTCTGTAGGTCCATCATGTAATGTAAATCCTAATTCAATATTTTTTTCTAGTTGTTTTTTTACATTCCATTTAATGAAGTAACCTAGAAAAATACCTGTAACACCAACCTTCTTAATTTCTTCATCTGAAGGATATACATATGGATTAAGATGTTTTTGATCAATTCCGTGTTTTAGCATAAATTCTGGTCCTTGGTGTGGATTTTCTTTTCCTCCTATCCTAGTACCATATTCTTTACACCAATTACTATCAAGAAATGGATTTGTACTATCTTTTAAAGGACCTCCATATTCTGCTTGGGAATTTTCTCCCCAAACAATTAATGGAATATTAAATTTGACAGCTATTTGTACTGGAACTGTAAATATGCCAAAATGTTCAGGCCATTGACCATCTCCCAATTCGATCAAAGCAATTTTCTGCATTTGTCTACAAATTTCTGGATTAGGGGTAAATTCTATACAATCAACTCCCAACTGTTTTAGATTTTCAAGGTTTTTCCTACCCAATTCTGTAAATTCAGGAAGATGGTAACTTACACAAAGAGGATTCAAACCAAATTCTTCTTTGACAACATATGTTTGATAAGTAGAATCTTTTCCACCACTTACAGGAATTATACAATCATAGTTTGTTCCATCTTTACTTTTGAATTTTTCAAAAATTTCAGATAATTCTTTTCTTCTTAATTCCCAATTAGTAGTATCTTTAACTTTAAGAAATTTACAAGCATCACATATTCCATTCTCATCTAGGGTTAAATCAGGTTTAGTTTCAGGATAAACACAATTTCTGCAATATCGTATCATGAAGTATGTATTAATTAATTAATATAATATAGTTTTATGTTTTTTTATTTCACAAGTAAGTATTAAAATCAAAAAAAATATTGTTTTTTGTGATAGGTTGTATTATTCAAGCTCGTATGGGGTCTTCTAGACTTCCAGGTAAAGTATTAAAAGAATTAGAAGAAGGAAAATCAATTTTATTTTATTTATTGAAACAAATTAAACATAGTAAATTTATTGATAAAATTGTTATAGCTACAACTGATCTTGATGAAGATGATAAAATTTCTAATTTTGCAAAAAGCAAAGGATTAGAAGTTTTTAGAGGAAATGAAAAAAACGTTTTAGAAAGATATTACAAATGTGCAAAAAAATTTAACTTTTCAACTATTGTACGCATTACAGGAGATTGCCCACTAATTGATCCTCAAATCGTAGATGTAGTAATAAAAAAATACAAAGAAAATACTTTTGATTATGTAACTAATTGTCTTAAACGAACATTTCCATATGGAACTGAGGTAGAAATTTTCTCTTTTAGATCATTGGAGAATGCGTATAATAATGCAGAATTACCATCAGAGAAAGAACATGTTACACCATACATTCGTAATCATGAAAATAAATTTAGGATTTTCAATATTGAAAATAAAGAAGACATATCAAACTACAGATGGGTTGTAGATGAAAGAAATGATTTTGAATTGGTTAAAGAAATTGTATCTAAAATAAAAACTTCACCAATATTAATGAGAGATATATTACAACTACTAAAATCAGAACCCAACTTGAAAAAAATCAATATCAATAATATTCCAAATGAAGGATATTTTAAATCACTTAAAGATGATGGTAAATTTCTAAAGTCAAAAAAAACTGGTTAAATTTGATTTTAAATTTTTGGTTTTAGTTCTCTTATTAATGTAAAAGCTTCTGCATTTTTAAAACCGGATACAGAACCCCATTTTTGAGAAATTGCTTTTAACGCATCTGGAGATCTTGGGTGTGGGAATTTTTCAATTTCATTTTTATATAATTCCAATGATTTGATTTTTGCATTTAATTCATTACTGATATCAACAAAAGTATTAGGTGAAAAACTTGATGGGAAAAACCATTCAGTAGATGAGGGAACCTCAAAGGAATATACTTGTTTTACTAAGTTTCCAGATTTTGGTCTAGTTGCAGTTAATGTAGCAAAATAACACAGTCTATGATCGACATTAATATCAAATTGAGAATGAGTGTATACAATTACGGGTTTGAATTGTAAGATAATTTTTTCAATTGCTTTTGTGATTTCAAGATTTGAAACAGTATCCATCTCATTATCAGGAAAATTTAGAAAATCTATATCATTTACACCTAAAATTTTTGCTGCTTTTTTAGCATCTTTTTGTAACTCTGTTACTTGTTTTTTCATTTTTTTCATAGTTTTCTCATCAGCATTATAGTTTGAAATGTTTTCATAGTTAGATGATCTTCTAGAATGAATTCCAGTAGCCATTATCACAATCTTGACATCATCACCATTTTTGGTATATTTTTTTATGGTTCCACCCATTCCTAGAACTTCATCATCAGGATGAGCTGCAATTATTAAAATTTTCATTCTATTTCTCCTTCAATGTTCAATTTATTTTGATCAAAAGATGCAGCTTTAAAAACCATTTTTTTATCACCTACTTTCAAGAACGCATTAGGATAAGGATCAGATAACATTCGAATAAAATTGTAAATAAATTTTTTCGAATGATTCAGATTTTTCAATTCACTGTCTTCTGGTTTTCTTCTTTTAAAATAAGTTGGCCTACCAGATTGTTTTCTTTTTTTGAATTTTCCTTGAAGTATTTTTACTATCATCTCATAATCATTTTTTATCATTTGTGAGAAAATATCATTTAATGTACCTTCAAGTGAAAGATTTCTTTGTAAAAGAATATCACCTTGATCTAGATGTTCAGTCATTAAAAATGCAGTAGTCTTTGTTTTTTTTATTCCACGAATTATTTGGTTTTGAATAGGACTGCCTCCACGAAATTTTGGGAGATTTGATTCATGAAAACAAATACAATCATAATTATTTATTATTTCATTTGGAACTATCCAAGACCAATCTGGAAAGAAAATGTATTTTGGATCAATTTTTTTGATCTTTTTAAAAGTTAGTAGTTTAGGATCTGTAATTAGAACAAAATTCTTGTACTTTGTTTTAATTTTCTTAAAAATTTCTAAGGAATAATCTCTATAAGCACAAAATACATAATTCATGTTACTGTATACCCAAAAAAAATAACTTTTTAGGTTTGCTATTATGTTAAAAAGCAGGAAAAATGATTAAAGGCAAATACATCAATTTAAGATCTCTAGAAGAAGAAGATTTAACAATATTAAAAAAATGGAGAAATGATAAAAAAACTCGAATTCATACTCGAGAATTCAGATTATTAAATATGATAAATCAAAAGCAATGGTTTGAATTTATTCATAAGGAAAATCCGCCTAAATTCATCATGTTTGGTATTTCTGATAAAAAAGATAGACTAGTTGGGGTTTGTGGTTTAACATATATCGATTGGAAAAATAAACATGCAGAAGTTTCAATAATTTTATCTCAAGAAAAATGGCAAAGAACAAAAGAAGCACGTAATACAATTGATATGTTAATTAATTATGGATTTGGTGAACTAAATCTTCATCGATTATGGGCAGAAATTTTTGAGAATGCACCAGAAAATATCAAATTATTTGAAAAAATGAATTTCACTAGAGAAGGGGAATTAAGAGAAAAACTTTGGAGAGACAATAGATGGCACAATTCATTTATTTATTCAAAATTATCAAATTTGTAGGTTCATGGTAAAAAAAATAAAATTATTTGATCCTGTAATTGATACAGAAGAAAATAATGGAATAATCAAGGTTTTAAAAAGTGGGTTTTGGGCATCTGGTGCAGGTTCTGGTTTTGTTAAAAATTTTGAAGAAAAATTTCAGAGTTATGTAAAATGTAAATCATGTGTAGCAGTAAATAGTGGAACGGCAGCATTACATTTAGCTCTTTCAGAATTAGACATTAAAGGAAAAGAAGTATTGCTTCCATCATTGTCTTTTGTTAGTACTGCACATTCTGTTGTTTATAATGGTGGAATCCCGGTTTTTGTTGATGTTGATCCAAAAAATCTTTGTATTGATCCTAACGATGTAAAAAGGAAAATCTCAAAAAAAACTAAAGTTATTCTCCCTGTACATTTTGCAGGAATTCCAGCCAATTTAAAAAGACTACAGGAAATTGCTGAAAACTCCAATCTAATCATAGTAGAAGATGCTGCCCATGCATGTGGTTCTACTTATGGAAAAAAAATGATTGGTTCAACTAGTGACATTGTATGTTTTAGTTTTCATCCTGTGAAAAATTTAGCAATGCCAACTGGTGGATTAATTGCAATTAATTCAAAAAAACATAAAAAAATCAAAGACCGATTAAATTCAAAAAGATGGTGTGGGATTACTAATAGAAAAGATTCTGATTATGATGTAAATGAATTAGGATGGAATTTTTATATGAATGAATTTTCAGCTCGGATAGGAATTTCTCAGTTAAAAAAATTAGATAAATTAAATAAAATTAGAAAAAAGATAGCACAACAATATTATGATGAGATTAAAGTAGAACACAAAATGCCTTTTGAAAAGAATTCGTCTTATCATTTTTATTGGATTTTAGTAAAGAATCGTTCAAAATTTAGAAAAGAATTAGCTGAAAACGGTATTGAAACAGGAATACACTACAAACCTATTCATAAAATGTCAATGTATAGAAATAATTTTCAACTATCAAATACCGAAAAAATTAGTAAACAAATTGTCAGTATACCTACACATCCAAATCTATCAGAAAATAATGTTAAAAAGATAATATCACTTATCAATAAAGTTACAAAATAGAAAAAATTGTCGCCAAATCAAATTTTTGAAAAAAATAAAATAAAATTACGTAAAGTGTCTAAAAATGATTTAAAGAAAATTCGTGATTGGAGAAATTCTCCAGAGATTTGGAATTATAATTCTCAATATATTTTGTTGAATATGATCCATCAAAAAGATTGGTACACATCAATTTCTGTAAAAAATTCTGAACGGAAAATGTTTATAATAGAATCAAAAAATGGGGTTCCAATTGGAATATGTGGATTAATTAATTTGGATTATGAACAAAAAAAAGGAGAAGTTGCTATAATTCTTGGTGAAAAAAAATTTCATGGAAAAAGAATAGGAACTGAAATTTTAAGATTATTGTTAGAATATGGATTTAAAAAATTAAAACTGCACAGGATATCAGCAGGAATTTTTGAGTATAATATAATTTCAATAAAATTATTTGAAAGACTGAATTTTAAATATGAATTATCATTAAAGCAAAAACTATGGAGAAAAAATAGATGGTGGGATGTTTCTATTTATTCTATTTTAGAAAATGAGTTTTTTTCTAAATCATTTACAATCAGATAATTTTATTCCTGCTCCAGACTTGATTCTTTTAAGTGAATTTTTGCCATTAATTTTATTTAAAAATCTGGCCCCCATACCACGAGATTGATTTCCAGGGCGTAAAATATCAATATTATATCCAATTTTTAGTTTATCACCTTTCTGAATATTTTTAATTGCTTGTATTGATCTAACTGCAAATTTTCTTAATTCTTTTTCTTCTTTAACAATTTCTTTTTTAGAATTTCCTTTTGCTTTGTCTGCATCCCGAATTACTTTAATCATTGCTGCAAGTTCCTTTGGTTCTAATGCAAAGAAATGATCAGGACCTTTGAGATTTTTGTTTAATGTAAAATGTTTTTCAACTATAGAAGCACCAAATCCTATTGCAACAAGAGGGGCAACAATAGGATCTATACTGTGATCTGATAAGCCTAATGGAATATGATATTTTTTCTTTAATGATGAAATTACTGATAGATTCATGGATTCAATAGGTGCAGGGTATTTTGCAGTACATTGTAACAGTGCTAAATCATTATTCCCAGCTTTTTTAATAATTTTTATGGCAAAATCAATTTCTTCCAGAGTAGAAGCTCCAGTAGAGAGAATAAGTGGTTTTTTAGTTTTAGCTAAAAATTTTAGAAGAGGAATATGATTTATTTCATATGATGCAATTTTATGAATTGAAACATATTTGTCTACTGCTTTAGCATCATCAATTGAAAAAGCAGTTGACATGAAAATTATTTTTTTGCTTTTACAGTAAGAAGATAGTTGTTTTATCATTTTATGGGGCATTGAAAATTCATCAAAGAGTTCTGTGATTTTTTTATTTACACCAAATTTTGATAGATATTTACTTTTTCCTGCATTAGAAACGTAAACTCCTTTACTTGAATAGGTTTGAAATTTTATTGCATCTGCACCACATTTTTTTGCAGTTTCTATCAACTTCTTTGCTTGTTTGAGATCTTTGTTGTAATTCCCAACTTTCCAATTTGAGCCAGCCTCAGCAATAATGAATGTATGACTGGAATCATTAAGATTAACTTTGGGAGATTTTTTTTTCAATTTAATAATACCTCAAAAATATGAAAAATTAGATATTTCTTTCAAGATTACTTTAGCTTGAGTTCCAAAGTTTTAATGGATTCTTGAAGTATTTCTTTAGGTATAAGATCAACATTGTTTGAAGAATATTCAGACATATTTTCTATATTTTTTATTCCTGGATATGTTGTTTTAATTTCATCATCATGAAATAGTGGATAAAGAGGATTTGCTATCATGTACATATTTTCTATTTCTTTACTGTATCTAATTTCTTCTCTATTAATCAAAGTTTCATGAAGTTTTTCACCAGGTCTTATTCCTATAATTTGTTCTTCAGATTCACCAAATAATTCCTGTAACATTTTTGATAACCCTTCAATTGAATATGCATTAAGTTTTGGTACAAAAATCTCAGAACCTTTTCCAATTGTTGATGCATGTAAAATAAAATCTAGTGCTTCTTTCATAGTGATGCTGAATCTAGTCATTTTTGGATCTGTGATTGTGATTTTTTTATCATTTTTAATTTGTTGAATCATTTTTGGAACTACAGAGCCACTACTTCCTAAAACATTTCCATAGCGAACAGCAATAAATTTTGGTGGTTGTTTTTTTTTATCTAGAAAATTATTTGCAGTTACAAATAATTTTTCCATCAAAAGTTTTGTAGCTCCATAAGTATTAAGAGGTGAAACAGCTTTATCTGTTCCTATGCAAATTGCTTTTTTAACTTGATTTCTGATACATGCTTCAATAACATTTTGAGAGCCAATAACATTAGTTTGAATCGCTTCAAATGGATTATACTCAATTTTTGGAACATGTTTTAATGCTGCTGCATGAAAAACGAAATCAATATCCTCAGTTGCTCTGGATAAACGAGAGAAATCACGAACATCTCCTAATAAAAATCGTAATCGATCATCAGAGAAATTAGACTCCATTTGGATTTGTTTTTCTTCATTTCTACTAAAAATTCTGATTGCATCTACATCCATTGTTAACAGACGTTTAGTAAGAGCTGTACCTAATGAGCCTGTTCCGCCAGTAATTAGAATTTTTTTCCCTTCAAACATGATTGAATTTTTTGTAGGTTATACAATAATGTTATTAATTTTGGTTATTGAATTTAGTTGAATTGTGAAAAAAAGACTGGTTCATTTGTAAAATGTACTGGTTTATCATCCAAATAAAAAATTAAATTTTAATAATTCCATTTGAAATCATCCATTCAATTCCTTTTAGAAATTCTGAATCAGATAAAAGATCATCTGACCACCATTTGGCGTTATTTCTTAGCCATTGAGGAATATTACTTTCAGAGGTATCTTGAGATGAAATATCTTGAGGAACATCAATAACATTTTCCTTGATTAAGAATTCTAGTCCTGAAGCAAAATCTTCATCAGAGATTTGAGCATCTGACCACCATTTGGCGTTATTTTTTACCCAATCAGGTACAACTGATTCGATTTTACCCACAGAAATTGTGCCTGTCATCCAGGGATGT
>Ga0209992_10000746_pt1 | contig 40374 bp, 42 predicted proteins | sample 2SBtaG_2_FD_182564 | JGI IMG/M metagenome (GOLD analysis project Ga0209992, IMG submission 182564) | Deep subsurface microbial communities from Kolumbo volcano to uncover new lineages of life (NeLLi) - 2SBTROV12_ACTIVE470 metaG (SPAdes)... | ecosystem: Environmental > Aquatic > Marine >...
GCGGTGGCGCCGATGACCACGCCGAGCTCGGCCTCGTGGTCGATGCGCAGCGCACCGGGGGGAAGCGGGATCGGGTCGTCGGGGCCGATCACCGCCGACGGCGCCATGAGGAACATCTTGGGGACCTGGGGCAGCGGCTTGCCCATCTCCCGGGCGTGGGCCAGGTAGTTGCTGGCGATGCCGACCACCTTGGAAGGGGTCACGGGACAGAGCAACCGGACCTGATCCAGGGGCCAGCTGGCACCCGTGGCCCGGGCTGGACCCCACACGAGGCCGTCGAGGGCTTGGACCTGGCCGCCGACGAGCCGGCCCACGTGGGTCGTCCCGTCAGAGGTCTGGACGCGGACCCTGCGCTCGGGCTCAGCCATCGACCTGGCGCTCCAGCTCCTCCATGGCTTCGATGGGGTCCGCCAGGAACAACAGGAGGCCGCGCCAGACCCACTTCTGCCAGATCACGTCGCTGATCCGGCCCTGAGCGACCGCCAGGTGGCAGCGGGGCAGCTCGCCGCCGTAGCTCTCCGAGATGTCCTGCCAGACCGCCTCGAACTCGGCCTCGTCGGGCCGGTAGCCCACGAAGAACAGCACGTGGTCCTTGAGCAGTCCCCGCCAGCGCTTCTTGTGGTCGGCGGGGTGGGTCAGCTCTCGACGCTCGCCCTGGCTGAGCGCCAGGGTCTCCGGCCGCTCAAAACCGCCCCAGTACTTGTAGACGACCCGCTTCATGGGGTCCGGCCGGGGGATGGACTGGCCCCGGTAGAGCACCTCGGCCGGCGCACCCAGCTGGGTGGCCGCTCGCTCCAGCAGGTCGTCGGGAGCGCTGGTGAAGATCAGCGGAAAGCGCTTGATGGCCGTGCGGTGGAAGTCCGTCGGCGCGATGTCGTCGACCCCCAGCCAGTCCTGGAGGGCCTTGGCGATGGCCGGTCGGCCGCCCTGGGCTCGGGCACCGCTGAGCGCCTCTTCGATGGTGGCGCGCTTGCCCGCGATCTTGCGGGCGAGCTGCTTCTCGCCCGGGTACTTGACCCCGGCCTCGGCGGCGGCTTCCAGGGAAGCGCGGCGACCCACGAAGAGCACGCACTTGCCCTGGTTGACGGCTTCGACGACTTCGACTGGCAGGTTCACGCGGGACTCCGGGGGTCAGCGGCAGCGATGCAGTCCTGGAGCACGGGCACGTCTCGGCAGACCGCACCCATCTGCCGGACGGTGTGGCTGGCGACTCGGGACCCCAGGTCGCCTGCGTGGCCCAGGGGCCACTCGTGCAGCCAGCCGTACAGGAACCCGGCGGCGTAGGCGTCGCCGGCGCCCGTGGTGTCGACCGCGTCGACCAGGTGGGGCGCGATCCGGATGGTCTGGCCCTGGTGGCGGATCAGCGAGCCCTTGGCGCCCAGCTTGACCACGGTCAGGTCGACGGTCTCGGAGACGGTGTCCAGAGCCTGTTCCGGGTCCAGCCCGGTCAGGGCCACCGCTTCCTCGGCGTTGAGGAAGGCCATCGACGCGTACTCGCGCAGGACCTTCCACAGGGCGTCCTTGACGATGCCCACCACGAAGGGGTCCGCGACGTCGAGGGCGATGGGCACACCGGCCGCCCGGGCGACGTCCATCGCCTCCCAGGTGGCCGCGACCATGGGGCCACCCAACAGCAGGTAGCCGGTGACGTAGAGCAGCCGGCTGCCGCGAATGGTCTCGGCGAAGTCGCCCACGTGGGGCAGCTCCACCGCCGCGCCCAGGTCGGTGAGCATGGTGCGCTCGGCGTCGGGGGTCACGATGGACAGGCACTTGCCGGTGTTGCGCTGGGTGGTGACGTGCAGGGCGTGGCCCCCGCAGGCCGACGCCAGCCGGGTGGCGTAGACCCGACCCATCTCGTCGTCGCCGACCTGGCCACAGAACACGCTGCGGGCGCCCATCAGAGCCAGGGCGGTGATCGTGTTTGCGCACGAACCCCCGGGGTGGAGCTCGATGCCTCGCTCCTCCAGGTGGGCATAGATCTCGCTCCAGCGGCCGTGGTCGACCGGGTGCATCTGCCCCTTGGTGAGCGCGAGCGCCGTCAGCACATCGTCGTCCTCGACCCTCACCAGGGCGTCGACCAGGGCGTTGCCGAGACCCGCGACGTCGTTGTCCATGGATCCTCCAGGGCGCCGGACCTATCGCGTCGCCGGAGGCCATGCGAGCGGCCTCCGCTACACTTCGAACCATGGACCGACCCCGCCGCCGCCTGGGTCTGCGGACCTGGGTGGGCCTGGGCCTCTCCGCGGTCCTGACCGTCTGGTTCCTGCGGCGCATCGAGTGGGCCGATCTGATCGCCGCCCTGGGCCAGGTCGCCCTGTTGCCCGTGGCTGGCGCCGCGGTGCTGCTGTTGCTGGAGTGGATGCTGCGGTCCCTGCGCTGGAAGGTGCTGCTGCGCCCCGTGGCCCCCGACGCCCCCGTGACGGCGCTGTTCTCGGCGTCGGTCATCGGGGCCGCCACCAACACTCTGCTGCCGGCCCGCGCTGGCGAGGTGGCCAAGCCCCTGGTGGCCCACCGCAAGCTGGGCATCGGGCTGGGGCCGCTGATCGCGTCGAATGTGATGGAGCGGGTCTTCGATCTGGTCGGGCTGGTGGCCGTGTTGATCGTGACCATCCTCACGATGCCGGACCAGGTCGGCGCCAGCGCCGAGGACCTGGTGCTGGTGCAGAAGCTCAAGATCTACGGGGGCGCACTGGGCGCGATCGCGGCCACGAGCCTGGGCATCTTCTTCGTCCTGGTGGACCGGGGCCCGGCCGCTCGCGGCACCTTTGCCCGCATCCTGAGCCCCGCACCACCGCCGGTCCAGAGGGTCTTCTTGCGGCTCTTCGACGGCTTCCTGGAGGGGCTGGGCAGCACCCGCGACCGCAAGGGCATGGTCCAGGCGGCCCTGCTGTCCCTGGCCATCTGGTTCAACGGGGCGGCGGCGATCGCCTGCCTCTTCGTGGCCTTCGAGCTGCCGCTGCCGCTGTCGGCGGCGTGCTTCACGTCGGTGGCCATCGCCATCGCGGTGGTCGTGCCCCAGGCCCCGGGCTTCCTGGGCACCTTCCACGTCGTGATCGAGAAGACCCTGGTCCTGTGGGCCGTCGCCGCGACCCCGGCCGCGGCCTACGCCATCGTCTTCTGGGCGGTGTCCTTTGTGCCGGTGACCGCGACGGGGCTGGTGGCCCTGTGGCGGGAAGGCCTGACCCTGGGTGGGCTGTGGCAGGCCGAGCCGACCCCAGAGGGCTGAAGGCCGCATGGTGCCTGGCGCTGGCCTGGGCCGTGCTGCCGGCGCTGGGGCCCTTGTGGCGCGGGGAGCTGATCGGTCACCCCTACACCGACCTCTACCCCGCCGTCTGGGGGCTGGACTGGTTCGTCGGCCAGCAGCCGGGACTGCCCTCGTGGTGTCACGCCCTGGCCGCGCCAGAAGGCATGGCCTTTGCCTACAGCAGCCCGCTCCACGGGTGGGTGGCGTGGCCGCTGCGGGCGGTGTTGGACCTGACGGCGACCTGGAACCTGACGATCCTGCTGGCCCGAGGGGCCACGGTGCTCGCGGCGTGGTGGGCGGGTCGGGCGTGGGGGCTCGGTCGCACCGGCGCGCTCGTGGCCGCTGCGGTCTATGGGGCGTCTCCCTACTTCCACGGCTTCGCGGTCGAGGGCATCGTGGAGGGCACGGATGGCTGGGCCCTCCCGCTGTACCTGGGCGCCGTGGCCCTGCGGCGGCCGGTGCTGGCGGTGGTCGGTTTCGCGGCGGCGGTCGCTTCGAGCTGGTACACCGCGGCGGTGGCCTGCGTGCTGGCGCTCTTCCTGGGCCCCTGGGCCTGGGCGGCCGCTGGGCTGGGGCTCGTGCTCGCGTCTCCGCTCCTGGCGGTGTTCCTGGGGGCCTTCTCCGGCGGCGCAGGCGTGACCGCCGAGGTCCGGTCCGCGATGGGCGCCAGCCTGAGCCTGGCCCGGCCCGGCTCGTTGCCCGGCCTGTCCCCCTTTGCCATGACCACCTGGCTCGGTCTGCTCGCGCCGGTGCTCGCGCTGTGGGGCCTGCGAGGCCACGCCCGAGCCCTCCGCATCGCCGGCGTCGGCGTCGTGTGCGCAGGGGTCTCTCTGGGGGTGGGGCCCCTGTTCGAGCTCCCCGGCTGGTCGTCCCTGCGCTTTCCCTACCGCTTCCACGCCGGCACGCTGGCCTGCGTCGCCCTGCTGGCCGGCTGCGGTGCTGAGCGGCTGCGCTGGGGGGTCTGGCTGGCGCCCCTGGTGGTGCTGGAGGGACTCCTGCTGAGTCCGGTCGAGCCGCTGTTGCCGGGGGCCCCGGCCCAGGTGCCGGCGCTCTACCAGGGCCTGGATGGGCAGGTGCTGTTGGACATCCCGGGTCCCGTGGCGCTACCGCCGGGCCAGCTGAATCCGTCCAGGCCACGGGCCCGCTGGTTCCTCTACGCCCAGACCGCCCACGGCCTGGCGACCCCCTGGGCCCCGGACTTCAACAGCGTGGGCGCCACCGGCCGCGAGGTCGGGCTCGAGCCGGTCAGGGCGCTCGATCCCCTCTCTCGCCGCCCGCTTCCCAGCGCGCTGGCGCTGCCCGAGACCATCGATCACGTCGTGGTCCACCGCAGCGAGCTCCGCGGCCGGGCCGACGACGTGGACCGCCTGCTTCGCCACGACGGGTGGCAGCTTGTGGCCGAAGACGACGCCCGCTGGCGCTACGGCCGCGCCGAGTGACTCGGGCAGGGGCTCAGGCCCACAGCGGCGCCAGCGCGTCGAGCAGCGCCTGGGGGTGGGAGCACCAGGGCCGGTGGCCACCGGGCACTCGGATCACGGGCCCGGACACCGCGTCGTCGGACCAACGGGCCTGGGGGTCGTCGTCGCCGAGCACGGTCACGAAGGGGGTGGCGGGAGGCGGCGCGACGTCCCAGCGCAGCACGCCCTCGAGGCGATCCCGCAGCACGTCCGGATCCAGTCCTCGGCGGGTGATGCGTGCCACCACGGGCGGTGGCACGCCATCGGCCGCCAGCGCACGCCGCAGGTGGGCCCGGTAGGAGACCGCGACCAGGGGTGGGGGCAGCGCTGCGAGGGCGCTGGCCTGGACCCGGGTCCGCCGCCGGATGAGCTCTGGGCCTGGCAGCGACGCCACCACCGCTGCGGAGCGGACGCAGCTCTCGGGCAAGGTGCGCAGGACGAGCCCCCCAAAGGAGCCGGTCAGCCAGTCCGCGCTGCCCTCCAGCCACGTGGGAACCCGGGTGGCCAGCAGGAATCCCGCCCGCCGAGGCGAGCCGGCCGGCAGGTCGAACAGCAGCGTGCGACGGCCGGAGGCCCGAGCGAAGTCCTCGAACACCCGGGCGTCGCCCTGGAGCCCGGGCAGGCACGCCAGCACCGGGCCCGGACCGGGGACCTCGCGCACACCCGGGGCGAGCTCCCGGGTGGCGGTCAGCGGATCTCCTGATCGAGCACCAGAGCCAGGTGGTCCGTGGTGTAGGGCGCTTCGGCCTCGACCAGTGTCCAGTTCATGTGCTGGGCGGTGCGCTGGTCCAGCCCCAGGCGCAGCCGTTGGTCCAGGGCACCGGTGGCCAGGGTCATGCCCATGACCACGTCGACCCGGCTGACGTCGTTGTGCACGAACAGGAGCGGGCGGGCTGTCCCGAACAGCACGGTCAGGGCGTCCACGACAGCAGCATCGGTCAGCGGGACCGAGGGTCCGAACAGGCTGATCTCCACGCGCATGACGCCGTCCTGGACCCGGATGATCAGCTCGGCGTCCTTGTCGTCGCGCAGGGTGACCCGGTACACCGCGTGGCGCCGGGCCTCTTGGGTCTCGGCGGCGAACACGGCCCACTGGGTCAGCGTGATCGGCAGGATCTCCAGGCCGATGAACCGCGACGCCAAGAGCCCTGGTTGGCGCCAGGCCAGGTCCTGGAGGGTCTCGACGTGGGCCAGCGCAAAGCCCGTCAGCTGGGCTCTGTAGAGGGGGTCCAGGGCCTGGTCCTGGGGATCGGCACCGGCCTTGGCCCGGGCTCTCAGCTCGGCCGGGCTGTCGGGGGTGACAGCGGGGAGCGGGACCCCGACCTGGCGCCCGAACTGCACCAGGGCCAGGCTGGCGCGGACGGCGCCTTCGTAGGCCCGGATCAGCGCCAGGGCGTCGCTCCGGGCCAGACCGCCTTCCTTGGACCAGAGCGAGGTGGGCTCCAGCAGGGCGCGGTGGCGCGTCGTGTCGCTCAACAGGGCGCTCACCTGGGCCCCGGTCTCGGACAGTGCCCGGGTGACCAGGGCGTCGAGCCAGTCTCCCGCGGGCTTGCCCACCAGCGGTGCGCTGGCTGCCTGGACCAGGGCCTCCAGCGCCTGGGGACTGCCGGCCACCAGCTGCTCCCAGACCAGTGCCTGGACGTCGGCCTGGAGGTCTGGGCCGGCCATGGCCAAGGCCTCGATGCCCACGGGGGTGGGCACGTCGCCCCCGCGCAGGGACTTCAGGACCCTGCGTCCCTGGCGGGTGCGCTCGGTCGCTGCGGGCAGCGCCAAGGGCCCGAAGGCGGCTTCGGCCCGCAGCAGATCCATCATGCCGCCCACCGGGTCGTCGGCGTTGAAGCGGGCGGTCGCCCGGGTCATGTAGTGGTCGCCCAGCAGCGCCGGGTTTCCGCCCCCCAACGTCGCCGCCAGCTCGAGCTGCTCGATGGCGCCGTCCCACGATCCGTCGGCCGCCAGAGACGTGGCCCACGACTCTCGGGCCGAGGCCTCGACCGGGTCGGCGTCGGCTTCGGGGTTCCACTCTCGGGCTTCTTCGACGTAGCGCAGGGCCTGGCGGGGGCGGCCTCGGGTGATCTCTTCGCGCGCATCGACCAGGGCCCGCTCGGCCAGCATCAGTCGGGCCCGGGCACCCGCCGGCGTGTCGCCGTAGCGGCGGTGGTAGGAGACCAGGGCCCCGTAGCGGGGATCGGGCCCCAGGGCGGCCAGGGCGTCTTCGGCCTCGAGCTCTCGGCGCAGGTCGCGCACCGCCTGCTGGTGGGCCCCGGTGGGGAACCAGTCCAGGTAGGCGTCGCACAGGGGCAGCGCGGGTTCCGTGGCGATGCGCTGCCACAGCGCCTTGGATCCCTCGCGCAGCGCGTCCTGGGCCCAGGGCCCGAGGGTCGGATCCCCCAGGTGCTGTTCGATCAGCGTGAAGTGCGCGGGATCGCCCATCTTGCCCAGCACCAACAACGCCGGCCCCGCTTCGGGTCGCTTGCGCAGGATGACGTCCCGCAGCTCGGGCACGGCGGCCGGGCCCAGCGCCACGAGCGCGTCTTGGGCCGCAGCGCGCACGTCGTCGTGCTTGCTGCGCAGCGCGGTGACGAGCTTGCCGACCCGACGCGGGTCCTCTGCGGCCTCGGCTGCGAGGGTCTGCACCTGTTCCGGGTGGCGCAGGCCACAGCCGGAGACCAGCAAGCAGAGCCCGATGAGCAGGGCCTTGGCACGCAGGTGACGCATGGATCGCGCTCCTCCCTCCACTCTAACCAGACCGCCCGGTTCGTGAACACTCCAGGAGTGGGGTGTAAGGAACCCCGACCGTCCATCGTTGTCCGCTCAGGTGAACGCCATCCCCGGAGCCTCCATGCAGCGCTGGCACTTGACCCTCCTCCTCGCGGCCCAGGCCGCGCTCGCCGCGGCCTTCCTCCCGGACTGGACCCGGATCGAGCCCGTTATGGTCCCCCCGCCGGCGCCGCCGCCGACGCCACTCTCCGAGATCTCGACGGCCGGCACACTAGGCGTCCGAGCAGGCCTGGCCCAAGGGCTGGTGCCCGCCGGCCAGGCCAGCGAGCAGTACCTGGTGCTGACGCTGGACGGCCAGGCCCGGGCGGCCGACGAGAGCCGGGACTTCAACATCGCGGTGGTGCTGGACCGCTCGGGCTCGATGGCCTCGGCGGGCAAGCTCGACTACGCCCGGCTGGCCACGGACACGCTCATGGGCGCGCTGGACGAGCGGGATCGGCTGGCGGTCGTGGCCTTCTCGGATGAAGCCCGTGTGCTCTCCCCGAGCGAGCTCGTCGTGGACCGCGCCCAGCTCGCCGGTCGGCTGGCCGGGCTGCAGGCGGCCGGTGGCACGAACCTGGGCGCAGGACTGCTGGAGGGACTCCGACAGGTCCAGCCCCACGTCGACCCCTCGAGCCTGGACCGGGTCATCGTGCTGTCGGATGGGCGGGTCAACCAGGGCGAGACGTCGACGGACAGGCTCGCCAGCTGGGCGGGCGCTGCCAGTGCCGACGGCGTCACCGTCTCGGCCATCGGGCTGGGCCTGGACTACAACGAGGATCTGCTGGCCCGGCTGGCGGACTGGGGCGGCGGGACGTACCACTTTGTCGATCAGCCCGACGCCCTCGCCGGGATCTTCGCGTCCGAGCTGGAGCGCATGGCCGCCGTCGCTGCCGAAGGCGTCGCGGTCCAGGTGTCGCCCGCACCGGGCGTCGAGATCCTCGACGTGTTGGGCTATGGCCACACCGCCCTGGCAGGCGGCGTGCGGATCCCAGTGGGAGAGGTCGTGGCCGGCGAGCCTCGCAAGGTCGTGTTGAAGGTGCGGGTCCCAGCAGCCCTGGCCGACAGCACGGTGCCTGTGGCCCAGGTGAGCGTTTCTCGGACGGACGCGCCGGCACCCGCGGCCCTCCAGGTCCGGGCCATGGCGTCGTCGGATCGGGGTCTATTGGCGGCATCGGTCGACCAGGAGCTCGCGGTGCTGGGGTCCCAGGCCGAGGCCTCGGACCTGGCCGACAAGGCCGTGCGGGAGTGGGAGCGGGGCAACGTGACTGGCATGCGGGATCTCTTCGCCAGCTCGGCCCTGGTCGCCGGCGAAGCCGCGTCCCGGTACGGCTCGGAGTCCCTGGCCCGCCAGGCCCAGGACATGGAAGAGGACGAAGCGCAGCTGGAGGCGGTCCGGCCCGGATCCACCGAGGGGCGCTACCAGGCCATCCTCCAGAAGGAGAGCAACCGTGCGCTCGCCCACTGATCCCCAGGCCGTGGCCCTCCCCATGGTGCCCGAGCTGTTGCAGCCGGACCGCGAGGCGCTCCCCCAGGAGTGGGGCGCGTGGACCGCCTGGTCGGCTCTGGTCTTTGCCGCGGGCAGCTGGTGGGGCTTGCCCCAAGACGCCCCGGCCCTCGCCGTCGGCTTGGCTGTCGGGCTGGGCCTCTGGGCGGCCCATCCCCGGAGCCGCTGGGGACTCTTCGCCGCGGGCTTCGTGGTGGCGACCACGGTGTCCGGTGCGGCCTGGCTGGAGACCAACCCGGTCTGGATCGCTGGCGGCGTCGCCGGCGGACTGGCAGGCCAGCTCCGGGGCGCGTCGCTGCACGAGCGGCTCCAGGCCGTCCTGGCCGGGCTGGCCGGTGCCGGGGTGGCCGCACTGGCCGCCCAGTCCGCCGGCTTCGCATCCGACAGCGCCGCGCTGGCAGCCCTGGTCGGTGCTGGAGCCGCCTGCGCCCTGGTGCCCCTCCACCTGAGCTGGCGCGCCATCCCCCCCCGGGAGCGGCAGATCCGCCGGACCCTCTCCCCCGCGTTGCGGGAGCCCGCCCTGCGCGGCACGCGGCTCTACAGGCAGCTGGCGAGCCAGGACCCGCCCCCTGAGGCCCACCGGGGCCTGAGCGAGGTGGCTTGCTGGGTCTACCGGCTGGGGCTGAGCCTCCAGCAGCTGGACCATGAGCTGACCGCCTTGCCGGCGCGCGAGGTTCGCCAGCGCCTCGAGGCGCTCCTGGATCGGATCGACGCCAGCGAGGACCCGCTCTTGCGGGACCGTCGGCTGGCGACGGTGGCCCACTACCAGCAGGTGCTGGCCCAGGTGGACCAGGTGCGGCGGGAGCGGGAGCGGCTGCGGTCGCTCCAGGAATACGCCCTGGCCTACCTCGAAGAAGCCCGGCTGGGCCTGTTGCTGGCCCGGACCCTGCCCGGGCAGGTGGTGCCCGATCGCCTCGGCGAGGTGCTCGGTCGGCTGCGCAGCGATGCGACCGAAGCCACCGCCTTGCGGCGCACCGCCCAGGAGCTCCAGGCCGGCTAGTCCCCTGACGCGGAAGTTCGTGAGGTGATCGCGCAGCCATCGCCGCGGCTGGTGGTCTGCTTGAGCGGCCGGTGTGGCCGAGTCACAGCAACGCGAGAGCGGGCCGCCAGCCGCGGCGAGGGCAAGTGAGCGCCCACGAACTTCTGCGACAGGGGACTAGGCGTCTCCGCCGTGAGCACGGCCCAGCACGGCCTCGGCCTGGTCCGCGAGCGAGCTCTCGGCACCCGGTGAGAGCAGGACCCGGCCCCGCAGCGGGGCCTGGAGCATCGCCCGAGGCACCCCGTTGCGTGCGGTGAGGACCAGGCGGATCCTGCCGCCGTCGCTGGCCTTGCGCTCCAGGCACAGCGTGGCGCCCAGGCCTGCAGGCCGGCGGGTGAGGCCGAGCCTCTGGGCGGCGTCGGCCAGGGCGTGTCCGTGCTGCTGTTGCAGCCACGCCCGCCACAGGGCCCCGCGCAGGACCAGCAGCCACAGGCCAGCGAGGCCCAGCAACACGCCGGCCAGGATGCCGTTGAGCACCATCGCGTCGACGAAGACCTCGACGCCCTCCAGGTCCACCGCGGCTCCTAGCAGTTGCACAGGGGTGTGGAGGGCGGGGTGGTACGCGGCACAGGATTCGAACCTGTGACCTCTGGTTCCGGAGACCAGCGCTCTATCCAGCTGAGCTAGCCGCGCGTGTGGGACCACCCTTGCCGCTTCCGACACGAGGCTCCAGGCGGAGCCCCCGCTCCATATGGCTGCCCCCAGGGGGTGTCAACAGGGGTGATCAGCCGTCTTCGCCGGCGACCCAGCGCTGCATCCTGGGCAGCACATCGGTCTCCCAGGCAGCGCCCGTGCGCTCGGCTGCGAAGTGCTGGAACAGGGTCCGGACCAGCCAGCGGAGCTCTTCCAGCAGGAACATGCGGTCGAACAGGGCCTCCTCTTCGTGGCCCTTGAACATGCCCGGCAGCTTGGCGCCCTGGAGGTCCAGGGTGCCACCGCGCAGCACCAGGCTGTACTCCCGCTCCTCGCGTCGCAGGCCCAGACGCAGGTCTCTCACCAGCTTGCCGCCGGCCAGGGCTGCCCGCGCTTCGAGGGACCCGGAGGGGTTCTCGCCGGTGAGCACCGCCCGAGGGCGGTCGTCGTCGGCTGTGCGAAAGGACAGGCGGTCGTCGACCCAGGCGTCGAAGCGTCCGCCCTCTGGCAGGGCGAAGCTCCCCATGTCCCGCTCGGTGGCGTACCAGAGCCAGGTCAGGAACTCGGGGGTCAGGTGCGGGAGCACCGGGGCGATGTCGGTCATGGCAGCACCTCGACGGCCAGGTCGGGAGCGCCACCGCCGGCCAGGGCTTCAGCCTGGGTCTCGTCGACCCACTCCAGGGGGTTGTCCGGCAGCAAGACCAGGCCAAAGGTCTGGTGGAAGATCCGTCGGAAGCGCTCGTTGGCCTTCTCAGAGGTGCTGTGGAACCAGACCGTGCGCTCGGCCAGGTTCCAGACGCACTCCGTCACCTGGACGCGGGGCAGGGTCTTGGCCAGCAGCTCGATCTCCAGGGCGTCCTTGAGGTCGGCTCGCACGTCCCGGGGACAGGCCTTGGCCTGGGTCTCCTGGCACCAGGCCTCGATCCGCTTGTCGAGCAGGGCCTTGAGGTACTTCGCCGGAAGGGCCTTCTTGTCCACCCGCAACGAGAAGAAGGCGTACTGGTTGAACAGCCACGTCTCCACCCGTTCGAAGTGCGTGTCGAGCAGGTTCTGGGTCACCACCCACCCCACGACCTCTTCGCGCCAGGCCTTGGACATCGGCTCGTGGAAGGCGTGGGCGTTGAGCGCTTCTGGGAAGACCGCTCGGAAGCCCTCGGGGGGGTCGGCCTCGACCCGGTAGCAGCGCGCGGTCAGGGGGCCCTGGAGGAAGCCCATCTCGGCTCCGGGTTGGGGGGGGCGCCGCCTTATCCCGGCTGCTGGCTCTCCACCCAGAAGAGCGCGCCGACGCTCACCCGCTCCCAGGGATCGATCAGCTCCAGGCGCCTGCGCACGTGGGTGCCCTGGTCGTCGGTCCAGCGTTCCTCGACCCCGGGGGCGACCAGATCCCAGGCCTGGCCATTGCCGGTGACCTTGCCCAGGGCCTCGCGCTCGCCGCGCCAGCTCCGAGGGCGGCCCCAGAACAGGATCCGGGGCTCCATGACCGGCCCGTCTCGCCGCCACAGGTCCAGCCCGATCGGAACCTGTCCGGACCAGCTGCCCCGCACGACCAGGAAGACCAGGCTCACCTCACCTCGCACGCCCTGGCCAGCGCGTGGCGGAAGACGATCACCTCGGTCTTGCCCCGCACGCTGACCCCGATCTCGAAGCGGCCGAACCAGGCCACCTTGCCCTGGACGACCTCGCCCTCCAGGGTCGTCAGGCTCACGCGGGTCTCTTCCTCGAGCCAAGCGAACAGGCGACGGTTGCTGCACCCGAAGCGGTCCTGGGGGCGCGTCACCGGCGCCCGGGGGGCGGCGCGGAGCTCCGGATCCCACCGAAAGCCCTTGCGAGCCAGCTTGTCCTCCTCTGGGCGCCAGGCGAGCTTGAATTGCAGCTTGTGCACCAGCTCCTCGGCGTCGAAGCCGGGCTCGCTCAGCCGGGCCTCGTAGCGGTCCACGCCAGCGACCCGGGCGGTGACGACCCGTCCGCCGTGCAGAGCGAAGCGCCAGGCACGGCCGTCCTGGTGGGCGTCCACCAGACAGGAGCGCTCGCCGTTCAGCGCCAGGTGGGACGACATGCGCCGGCGGTGCAGGACCCGGTCCAGGTCGGCCTGGCCCTTGGCGACCTGGGTCGCCAGGGCCCGATCCAGGCCATGGCGCCGCATCAGGTTGGCGGCCTTGTCTCGGGTGGCCATCTCCTGGAGGACCTGGTCGATGGTGACCTCTTTGCGGGCCACGCGCAGCGCCACCTCGCGCGGCAGCCCCATGTCCCGCTGCAGGCGGGCGATCTCGCCCTGGACTTCGGGGCTGAGCTTGCTGCGCCGCTCGGGTCCACGGCCATCGGACTGGCGCCCAGGCATCTCTCCTCCCTGGCGGTGAACCCTACGTGCCGCCACCCAGCCGGTCAACTCAGCCGCCGGCGAGGAGGGCCAGGGCCGCGGCCAGTCCGTTGTTCAGCACGTGCAGCAGCACCGCTGGCCACAGGGACCCCGTGGTCTCGCGCAGCCATCCCGCTGCGAGCCCCAGGACGATCAGAGGGGGCACGGACAGCGGCTCGGCGACGTGCATCGCGCCGAAGAGCACCGCGGTCGCCACGACGCCGCGAACCCGGCCTCCCTTGGTCACGAACACACGCTGGACCAGGCCTCGGAACAGGAGCTCCTCGAACAAGGGTGCCAGCAAGACCGCCATGACCAGGGCGGCCACCAGGGCCCCAGGGTCGCCGCCCAACACGAACGCGCCCGCGACGTCCTGGGTGACCGGCGCCTGCTCCAGCAGCATGAGCAGCCCGCCCCACGCAGCCCCCGCCCCGACGACCACCAGCTCCAGGCCCAGGATCCAACGCCACCACCGCAACGGCGCAGGGCCGAGGCCGAGTTCCGCCCGCCCGTCGGGGGTGCGCCAGGCCAGGCTCAACACAAAGGCCCCCGCCACGGCTTCGCCCAGCACGGTGGCGCCCAGGGCGACCAGGACGGTGTCCAACGTGGGCTCCCCTGCCCCGCCCAGGTTGGCCCCTGGCACGAGCCGGAGCATCAGGGGGAGCGCGAGCACCGGGCACACGATCGCCACGCCCACCCCGACCGCCGCCTCGCCGAGCCCCCACTGCCGGGTGGAGCGGCGCAGGGCCAGCCCCAGAGCGAGCACGAGTGGGGTGGCGAGCAGCGCGACAAGGGACAGGAAGGCCGCCCCCCGGACAGCGCTGGGCGCGAGCTGGGTGGTGCGCGCCCAGGAGTCCAGCCAGGCGCCGGGCTCTCCGGCCTGGAGCGCGGCCGCGCGGATGTGACGCTCGAGACCTCGGTCCATGCGGCGACCGTGGGCCAGCCGGGTCAGCACGCCCAGGGCCTCGGCGGGGCGCGCGAGATCAGCGAGCGCCTGGGCAAGCGCCAGCGAGATCCGGGGGTCCGCCGGGGCGGTCGCCGCGGCGGCCCGCATGTGAGCGATGCGGCCTTCGGTGTCGCCACGCAGCTCGTGCACCTGGGCCAGTCCGAGCATGGCTGAGACCCACTGGGGGTCCAGTCCCAAGGCCGCGTGGAACGCGTCTCGAGCCTGGTCCAGCTCCCGTGCCTGGAGTCGGCACCAGCCCTCGGCGGCCAGGTGCCGGGCGTGCTCGGCCGGCGGCGGAGCGGCCTCCTGGCCCGAGCGGCAGCCCAGCTCTGCGGAGATCACCTGGAGCCGCTCTGGGAGCGGGTGGGGACCCAGGGCCGCGGCCCAGGGCTGGTCGAGCTGCCAGTGCAGACGGGCCAGCCGCTCCCGAGGAGCCGGATCCCACGGCGCGAGCTGCGCCGCCAGGAGCAGGGCCTCGCCTGCCGCACGCTCCAGGCCCGCCGCCTCGAGGGCTGCGCCGAACAGGGCGTGGGCTTCGGCGATGAGCGGATCGCGCTGTCGGGCCCGGTCGGCGACCACCAGGGCCTCCTCGACCCGGCCCTCTCGGAGCAGAGCGGCCGCGACGGCCACCGTGGCCCAGGGATCGGACGACGTCTCGAGGGTGGCACGGTCCCCGGCCAGGATGGCCGCCGCGAGCGTGCCCGACGCCGCGCGGCCCCGCAGGCCCTCGCGCCGGCAGTAATAGGCCAGAGCGGGATCGGCGGGCTCGCTGGCCAGGGCTGCGGCCAGGGCCGCCCCTGCCCGGTCGGGCGGTCCCGCCAGCTGAGCCAGAGCTTGCCAGCGTGCTCGCCCCACCAGACCCGCCGGCACGGCCTCGAGGAACGGCGTCGCGTCCCGGCCTGACGAGATGGCGGCCACCAGCGCGGTGTAGGCCACGAGCTCTGGGGACGCGCCTCGGCTGGCGGCGCGGGGCGCTGCGTCCTGGGCCTGGCCCGCCGCCGCCGCCAGGACGCCCATGCGCTCGGCCTCGTGGGCATCCACCGCGCCCAGTGCGTCTCGCGCCTCGGTCCACGCCTCGGGGAGCTCGTCCAGGTGCAGGGGCGTCGGGGCCCCAGCAGCTGTCGCCCCCAGCCAGAGCCACGTGATCAGGAAGGCCAGCACGCCGTCAGCTTAGTGGACCGGTCAGCTCGCAGCGCTGGCGTTCCCCGCGCCGTGCGGGCCCACCACCTGGTCGCGGCCGCCGTGCTTGGCGTCGTACAGGCGGTTGTCGGCCTCGGCGACCAGGCTCATCACGTCGGCGTCGTCGTCCAGGTCGCCGATGCGGCCAGCGGCGACGCCTAGGGATGCGGTCACCCGGAAGCCCTCCCCGTCCCCTTCGAAGCGCAGGGCGCGCAAGCTCTCGCACATGGCCTGGGCGATGGCCATGGCCGGCTCGACGGGGCAGCCGGGCAGCAACACCAGGAATTCCTCGCCCCCCCAGCGCCCGACGGCGTCGCCCCGACGGCGGTCCTTCTGGAGCGCCTTGCCGACCCGGGCGATGACCCGGTCTCCGACCAAGTGACCGTGGGTGTCGTTCACCCGCTTGAAGTGGTCGATGTCGCACATGATCACGGCCAGGGGCGTGTCGTCCTCGACGGACTGCTCGGCGGCCTCTCGCAGGCGCGCCTCGATGGCCCGTCGGTTCAGCGCGGTGCTGAGGGGGTCGACCGCTGCGGCGGTCGCCAGCTTTCGGCTCTGGCGCTGGAGCTCGTCGTGCTTCTTCCGCACCGGTCCCTGGAGCTCGGTCTCCGCCCGGCGCAGGCGCTCGCCCAGGCGGCGGATCCTCTGGGCCAGCTCTCCCTTCTTTCGGCGTGCCTCCAGCTCGAGGCCGACCAGGGCGCTCAGGGCCAGGGCCAGGGCCTCAAGGGCCTCCTGGGGCCCCTCTCCGACCAGGGTCGCCACCCGGCGGCTGCCTGCGTGCACGGTGCAGCCCTCGGGCTGGGGGCGCGTCACCCGCACGGGACCGTGCACCTCGCGGTGGTGGTCGAGCAAGTCCTGGGCCCAGCTCGAGCGCAGGACCGGAGGCAGGTTCGCAGGCCGCATGCATCCGACATCGGACAGCCACCCGCCGAGGTGAAGGGCAGATGCAGGCCAGTCAGCTTCGGGTCAGTCGCTGCGCGGCCCGGCGGAGCATCGCCGACAGGGTCGGGTCCGTGCACAACACGACCCCGTCGACCAAGGTGGCGGAGCGGTCACCGGGCAGCCAGCGCACGAAGACCTGGGGGGGCTCGCCGTCGCGCACCCGGCCCTCGCCCAGGAACCGCAGCTGGATCCGCCGATCCAGGTGTCGCTCCAGGTGCCGGAGGAGCACCGGACGCCCGCCCTGGAGACCGACCCGCGTCAGACCCGCGAGCAACAGCGCGTCCGAGAATTCCTCCAGGGGCCCCTGAAGCCCCAGCCCTCCGCAGACCTCGCAGCGGTCCTCGGCCACCTGGACCAGGGGCTCGCCGACCGGCACCGGGCAGTCGTCCCGGCCACAGTGCAGCAGCAGGTGATCCCGGAGCATCGCCGCCAGGCGGCCCGACCGAGGCGCCGCCAGCTCGGAGATCATGGCCTCGAAGCGGCGCCCCGTGAGCAGTGCGCTGACCGCACGCTGGGCCTCGTCCGGGCCGTGCACGCCCCGGTTCGCCAGCAGCTTGAGCAGCGCGGCGTCGCCACCCGCTGGCGCCTCGAGCGTTGCTTCGAGCGCCTGGATGCGGGCCTGGCCCTCCTGGTGCTCGGCCTGGGCTCGCAGCAGATCCGCTCGCACGGATGCGGTCTCGGCCTGGGCCGCGCGGCGGGCCTGGGCCTCGCGGTTGAGGTCCCGGGTCACCCGGGCCAGGGCGTCTTGGACGGTCCTGAGGGCCTCCTGAAGGTCCGCTGCGCGATCCGGACGGTCCTGAGGAGGGGTGGGTCGGACGGCCGGGATGCGCTGGGTCACGCTGGTGGCGGTCACCGCAGGCTGGGCGGCCGGTGGCTTCGGCGGCTGCGCCCGGGCGGGCTTGTGGCGGCCGGAGGGCGTGCGGCGGTCCTCGTCCAAGGGTCGAACCCCCATGGACTGCATCATGGCGTCGAAGTCCGGCTCGACCGCTGGCTTGGCGAGGGCCTGTCGCACTGCGGGGAGCCGCTCCGCGGGCAGCATCGCCTCGGGGTGGGCGTAGCGCTCCAGGCCAAGAGCGCGCAGGGCCTCGATGAGCTTGGGCAGCGGCTTGCCCAGCTGACGGGCGAGCTTCTTCACCCGGATGTTGGTGACGCCTGCGCCCATGCCAGCGCTCCTAACGCGGTGCTGGGCCCCGCTCCCTCAAGGCGGGCTCGAAGCGTCCAGGACCGCACGCAGGCCTTCTTCGAGCTTGCCCGCGTGGGGCATGGCCTCCAGGGCGAGGGCCCCAGCCAGTCCCAGGTCGCCGCTGTTGTAGGCATCCACAGCCACCGAGTACAGGGCGTAGACCGACCCGACGGCGGCGGGGTCCAGCGCAGAGGCCAGGCGTGCCTGGCGAACGCGCTCCTGGAGGGGAAGGTCCTGGTCGGCCAGGGCCGCATGGCAGCGAGCGGCCAGCCCGGGGTATCCCGCCTGACGGGCCAGCTCGGCGGCCTCTGCCAGGCGCTCGCCCGCGTCCGCGAGCCCCAGACTGGCGGCCGCCATCGCCGTGGCTGCCACCACGCGGGCGGCCAGCTCGGGGTCCCCGTGGTCCACGGCCTCGGGCTGCAGCGCGCTGTAGACGGGCCAGGCCTGGGCGGGGTCCAGGGGCACCGCCCGGTTGTACACCGACCACAGCCGGCCCCGGTGGGCACGGGTCGCATAGTCGGACTCGCCGAGTGACTCAAAGGCCAGGGCCGCCTGGGAGAAGGCCTGCTGGGCTTCGGAGAAGAGCGCCTGGTCATAGTCCCGAATGCCGCGATCGTAGGTCGCCATGGCTTCCTGGAGGCGCTTGTGGTGGGTGACCGCGCCCTCCAGACCCAGGGCAGCCGCCTGGTGGGCGGCGTCGACCGACGCGCCCAGGACCACCAGGGCAGAGGCGGCGTTCGCCTCGGCCACCTGGGCCACGGCTTCGCTCCCGGCCACGTCGGTCTCTCGGGCGGCCTGGGCTGCCTTGCCAAAGGCCTCCAGGGCGCCGGGCAGGTCCTGGGCCCGAACCAGGGCCAGCCCCTGGGCCAGGGCCACGTGGGCATCCCCCAGGGGATCGCCCGCCCGGCGAAAGTCCCGGGCAGCCCTGCGGGCCCAGCGCTGAGACGCGTCTGGGTCAGCAACCGCCGTGGCGCCCACCAGCGCTGTGGCCAGGCGCGCGGCGTCCGCGTGGTGTGCCCGCTGCTCGTGCCACCGCAGGGCCTCCTGGAGGTGCCGACTGGCCCCGGGGGTGTCCCCGAGAGCGGCCGCTGTCATGCCCCGGAGCTCCGCCAGGCGGGCCTGGCCCTCGGGGTACTGCATCTCGACCAGGCGACCTGCGACCAGGTCGGCCTGCAGGCGGGCGTCTGCCGTGCGCCCCAGCCGCACCTGGACCAGCCCCAGGTTGCAGCGGGCGTCGACCTCGAGCACGCGGTAGCCGCCTGCGCCTGCGGTGTCCGAAGCCTCCTCCAGGAGCTCCATGGCCAGAGCGTGGCGGCCGGCCAGGCTGTGGGCCACCGCCCCGGAGATCAGGGCCTCTGCGGTCTCCCGGGCGAGCCCGGCGCGCCGAGCCAGTGACAGGGCCTGGTCACTGGCCGCCTGGGCGTCGGCGAGCTGGCCCCGAGCCCTGGACAGCGCCGCACGGGCGAGCTGGCGCTCGATCTGCTGCCGAGGCCACAGGGTCTCTGGTGCGGCCTCCAGGGCGGCCTGGGCCTGGTCCAGCTGGCCCTGCCTCAAGGCTTGGCCCACCTGGCTGAGCAGGCCCGGAGTGCCCCGTTGGGCGTCGTCGCCCCGAAGGAGCGCCACCACCGCCAGGCTGGCGTCGGTGGCAGCCAGGATCGCCGCGCGATCGGCCTCTGCCAGATCCGCTGCTGTCGCCCGGGCCTTGCGGAACGCGGCCTCGGCCCGGTCCAGCCGCCCCTGGTCCAGCCAGGCCAGGCCCAGGTTCAGGTCCACGTGGGTCTCGATCCGTGGCGGCAGCTCCTGCCGTGCCAGGCCCTGCAGAGCCTGGACCCCCTGTGCCTGACGCCCGGCGTCCAGCGCCACCAGGGCCCACAGGTTGCGCGCCTCTGGGGCGGCCAGGCCGGAGAGGACCTGGTCGGCCTGGCGCAAGCGCCCGGCCTCGTACAGCGCCAGCCCCTGCCAGAACCGGGCGGGCTCCCCTGCCCCGGCCGATGCGAGGCTGGACCAGAGCTGGGCTGCCTCGTCGAAGCGGCCACTGGCGAGGGCCTCGAAGGCGTCCCCGACCAGGTCTTCGGCGGTGGCCTCGACCTGGATGTCTGCGGCGTCCGGCGTCACCACGCTGCCGGCGTGGGCCAAGACCACCCACCACCAGATCACGGCCCACTCAGGTAGCGGTCCAGACCCGTCAGCAGGGCCTCTGGAGCCAGTCCTTCGAGGGGCAGGTGCACGAAGCCGACCGGCTGGTCCCCGGCTCCGCGGAGCATCTGGTAGAGCCAGGAGTTGCACACGTAGTCCCCAGCGTCTTGGGAGAGCTGAGCGTCCAGGGCTGCGGCCAGGCGTGCGGGATCCAAGAGCACCGGCAACACCCGAGGTCCCCGCGGCGCTGCGCCGGTCAGCGCGTCGACGTCTTCGCGGGATCCGACCCGGCGGCGCGCCTGCTGCTCGACGGTCACCGTGGACCGGGTGACCGCCACCCCGAAGCCCAGGGTGAGCACGGGCCGGTGGGCCGCGATCCGGGCCAGGATGGGCGGGTGGGCCCTGGTGAAGGACACCGGCATCTCCCGGCCGACCACCGTGTGCCCCCGGACCCGGGCGCCGTCGACCCGGGCCACGAGAGCCCCTGCCGGGTTGTCCTGGACCTCGCCGAAGGGCCCGAAGCCCGCGAGCAGGATCAGAGGGCGTCCGCGACCCGCACGAGCAGCTCGCGGGCATGCACGATGGGGTAGGTGCGCAGCGTGACCACGATGCCCGAGCGGTCGGCGCGGACCTCCTCCAACAGGTTGCCGCCCACCACTTCGGTCACCTTGCCCAGCAGGTGCCCGGGCGCCACGCGGTCTCCGACCTGGACCTCGGGGACCCAGAACCCGCCCAGGGCCCCGTAGTGGTAGCTCACGCCGGCGCGTGTGGTGTCGACCGCGGTGGTGCCAGGCTCGGGGGGCAGGGACAAGATGCCCAGGTGGTGCAGCAGGCGCAGCACGCCGTCGGCGATCTGGCCGGCGTGATCGACGTCGAGGGTGCCGCCGCGGCCGCCCAACAGGTGCAGCGCGGCCCGCCCGGAATTGCGCCACGCGCCGACGAGCCCGGTGGCCTCCAGGCGGTCGCCAGCGCGACGCCACACCACCGGGAGCTGGGTGGCCCGGGCGAGCTCGACCTCGCGTCCCGAGAGCGGCACCCGGACCTGGGGGAGCTCACACATCTGGGGGGACGCCGAGTGCACGTCCAGGCACACATCGGCCGCCGTGTGCTCCAGCAGCGCGTGCGCGATCCGCTGGACCGCCGAGCCCTGAGGATCGCCGGGAAAGGCGTGGTTGATGTCCCGGTCGTCGTACGGCCAGCGCTTGGTGCCCTGGTCCATGCCAAAGGAGTTCACCACCGGGAACAGGTTCACCGTGCCCTTGAGCCGCGACATGCTCAGCGGGCCCACCAGCAGGTTGACCGCGTGCACGCCGTTGAGCTCGGTGCCGTGCAGGCCGGCGACCACCGTGACCGAAGGCGAGCCGGTGCCATAGGACAGCCGCTCCAGCCGGAAGTCCTCGCGGTAGGGCGCGCCCAGGCGGAAGACCTCAGCCATCGCTCACCTCGACCACCCGGGCGACCATGGATCCGGGCAGCACGACCGGCTGCTCGCGCAGGGCCAGCACGCGCCCGGCCTTGGGTGACGGGATCTCGGCGAGCTGGGCCCCGGAGATGGGATCGATGACCTCGCCCAGAGACTCGCCTTCGCCGACAGCGTCCCAGGGCCGATGGCGGGGCAGGAAGAGTCCCCCCACGTCGGCGCGGATGCGGTGGACCTGTTCGTCGCCGACCACCTCGGGGCGGCTCATGCCGGCCCAGTGAAAGGTCAGGGCGTCGTCGGGCAGGACCCCGAGCACGTTGAGCAGGTTCAGCACCCCGTTGGAGAGCGTGGTCGCGACCTCGGGGGTCAGGCGATTCCCGGTGCCGCCCTCGAGCACGATGGTGTTGGGGAATTGCCAGGCAAAAGTAGACGGTGCGGCGGGGCCGGGTGCCCGGGACCAGACCACGTGCACGTTGGCACTGCGGGCCAGCTTGGCGGCCTCGCTGTCGCCGGATCGGACCTGGGCCTGAGGTGCTTCGGCGAACGCGGCGTGGGCCCCGCGGACCTCGAGGACCTGGGTGGCGCCCTGGACGTCGTCGACGAGGGTGCGCGCCACGAGATCCGGGGCGTGGGCGTTGGCCCGCCCGGGGAAGCGGCGGTTCAGGTCCTGATCGAAGAAGGGCCAGTTCCGCAGCCCTCGGTGCGCAGCCAGGGGGTTGACGCAAGGGTAGATGTCCACGGTGCCGCACAGCTGCTCGTGGCAGGCGCCGAGCACTCTGGCCACGTTGTGGGCCACTCGGATGCCCTCGGGCGCATCGCCCCGGATGCCCGCCACCAGGACCACCCGCGGGCCTTCGCCGGCCTGGAAGCGCCGCCGCACGATGTCCACCCGGTCGCCGGTGGGCATCCCGGCAGAGCAGATGACGGAGGTCTGTGCGGTCACTCGGCGATCCTATCGCGGTCAGCTGACGGTCAGAGACGTGTCGTCGCCACCAGGGTCGCATAGCCCCGTGCGCTGACCTCGTGGGCCATGCCCACGAAGAGCCGCAGGAAGCGCTCCACACCGTCGGGATCGGCGTCGGCGCCGTCCACCACCCGATCGCCGAGCCGGTCCCAGCGCTCGGCTTCCCGGCGGCGCAGCTGTCGCCCAACCAGTGCGGTACCCCCGTCCGTGGCGTGGGCCCCGATGGACTCGCGCACCCAGGCCATGACCTCTTCGACGCACTTCCGGGCGGCCCCCGGGGCGGCCTGGCCGCGGATCAGCTGATCGTCGAAGCCCGTGAGCGCGGCTTCGACCCTGAGATCGGCCTCGCGGCGCCAGCGGACCATGTCCGAAGGCTCGGGGAGCAGGGTGGTCCGCGGGTCCAGGCGGGGAAGATCGAGGGCAGAGGCGAGCGTGTGGAGCTCGGGGGCCGGGGCGGTGGACGGATCCGCCGAGGCCATCAGCGACAGCTTGTGCATCGTCCGGAGGCTGCTGAGGGGAATGGAAGCAGAGTCGACCGAGGACCGGTCTGAGGCGGGGGTGGGGTGGGATCCCACAGCGCCAGCCTACGGGCCGAGCTCTTGTCATGTCAAGAGATCATCTGGGCGCAGCCCGGACCGGCTGGCGCTAAGATCAGGCCCTGCGACCTGGGATGCGAGTCCGGCCAACGGACGGGGCGGCGGTGACCGAGCCCCTCCTGACCCTGGTGGTCCCCTGCTTCAACGAGGCCCATCGGCTCGCGGCCACCTTTGACGGCCTGGCCAGCCTGCGCCGCTGCCTGCCCTTTCCGGTCGAGGTGCTCCTGGTCGACGACGGCAGCGACGACGACACCGCTGCCATCGCGGCACGGCTGGGCGCCGACCTGCCGGGGTTCCGGTTGCTCCGCGAACCCCACCGCGGCAAGGGCGGAGCGCTCCGGGCTGGGGTGCTGGCGTCCCGGGGCAGCTTTGTCTTCCTGGCCGACGCCGACTGGTCCATGCCCCCCGAGCAGGTCCTGGCCTTCTTGCCCCCGGCGCTGGTGGACTTCGACGTGGCGATCGCCAGCCGGGAAGCCCAGGGCGCGATTCGGCACGGCGAGCCCCTCCGCCGACACTGGCTGGGCCGCGGCTTCAATCGGCTCGTCCAGCTGGCGGTGCTCCCGGGCATCGAGGACTCCCAGTGTGGCTTCAAGTGCCTGACCCGCGAGGCCGCACAGACGCTGTTCTCAGAAGCCCGCACCGAGGGCTGGGCCTTCGACGTGGAGCTGCTCATGCTGGCCCGCCGTCAGGGGCTCCGCATCCGCGAGATCCCCATCGACTGGCACTACCGGGCGGACTCTCGCCTGCGCCCGGGGCGCGACGGGCTCGCCATGGCGCGGGACGTGGTGCGTCTGGCTCTGCGGCACCGCGTGATCGCGCGGTGGCAGCGCCGAAGTGAAAGATCCGGGGACCTCCGGGCGTCCTTGGACTGTCCCAGGGAGTCATGATGCCGAGATCCCTTCACCTGGCCCTCGCCGCCGCCGTCCTGGGCGGGGCCTGTGCCATGGCGCCCGCCCCGACCCCCCGCACGGGCGTCGACGCGCCCGTCAAGCAGGCGGACAGCACCCCCGGCGTGGTGGTGTTCGACCTCCAGGACGACGCCACGCTGGCGCAGATCGAGGCCTTCGAGACCCGCCATGGCGTGGATCTGACCTACAGCTCGGACGTGTCCGCCGACGAGGCCCTGCTCCGGGCCATGGTCGACGACCCCGCCGCGCTGATCGCCCGCACGGCCGGCGATCCCTTGATCGAGGTCGCCGAGCCCGTGGTGGAGCTCGCGGCCTATGGGTACCCGGACGATCCCCTGTGGGATCAGCAGTGGAACATGGCCCTGATCGACGCGCCCACGGGCTGGCGGGTGGGCGCCGGATCCGGGGTTCGCGTGGCGGTGCTCGACACGGGCGTGACCCAGGTGGAAGACCTGGGGGGAGTCCGGGTGGACAAGGGCCGGTCCTTCGTGCCGGGGGCCATCGGCTCGGCAGACGACCACGGGCACGGCACCCACGTGGCCGGCACCATCGCCCAGGCCACGAACAACGGGCTCGGGGTCGCAGGGGTGGCACCCCACGTCACCGTGGTGCCGTACAAGGTGCTCAGCGGTCGCGGGCTGGGCAGCTCGGATCGCATCGCCGCCGCCGTCGACCACGCGGCCGACGCCGGCGTCGAGGTCATGAACCTCAGCCTGGGGGGTGGCCACTCCCAGGTGCTCCACAAGGCCGTCGAGGACGCGGTGGCCCGCGGGGTCATCGTGGTCGCTGCGGCGGGCAACACCGGCCGCAAGGGCGTCGGCTGTCCGGGCCACGCCGAAGGCGTCATCGGGGTCAGCGCCGTGGGCCCGACCGACAAGCGGTCCAGCTACACGTCGTGGGGCCCCGGGGTGGAGCTCTCGGCGCCGGGCGGGGATCTCAAGCTCGGGCCCGAGGCCGGCGTCATCCAGGACACCATCGACGGCAAGGGCGGGCACGCCTACCGGGCCTTCCAGGGCACGTCCATGGCTTCGCCTCACGTGGCCGGGGCCGCCGCCGTGCTGCGCGGCATGGGCCTCGACGCCGAGACCACCACCTCGGTCCTGCTGGACTCCGCCCGCGACCTGGGCGAGCCGGGCTTCGACGAGGTCTACGGGCACGGGCGGCTGGACCTCGGGGCCGCCGTGCAGTCCGTCTTGCTGCAACACCGGGGCGTGCCCTTTGGTCTGGGGGCCCTCGTCGGAGGGCTGCTGGCGGCCTTTGCCGGCGTCGCGGCTGGGGTGCGCCGCAGGGTCTGGCTCGCCGGGGCGGTGACCGCGGGCGGGCTTTTCTTCCTGCCCCTGCTCCCCCTCCGGCCGATGGCCATCCTGGACCTGGCCTCCAGGGGTCTGGTCAGCTGGCCCGCGCTGCTCGTCGGCCCGGACTGGGCCCACTTTCCCCTGTGGGTCTCGGCCCTCCCGATGGTGGTGCTGGCGTTCGTCCTGGGCCTCTCCCGCTCGCTGGGGCCCTACGTCGCAGGCATCTGCGCGGGCTTCGGCACCGCGCTGATCCACGGGGCATCGTCGGGGGCCATCGATCCCTGGTGGCTGGGCCTGGGCCTGGATCGCATGTGGCTCAGCATGAACGGCACGGTGTGCCTGCTGGCGGCGCTGGCGGTCCTGGGCTTCCACAAGCTCAACCACAGCAAGGGGGCCTCATGACCCTCACCGGCACGCTCCAGCGGCGCTTCTTCGGCGGGTTCGTCTGGATCCTGGAGCCCGACGGCGCCGCACCGGTGCAGCTGGAGGGCGACGTGCCCGCCGAGCTCGAGGGCCGTCAGGTCGTGGTGAAGGGACGGCCGCTCAAGGGCGCCATGGGGCTCGCGATGGCTGGGCAGATCTGGGAGGTCCGCAGCATTCGGGCGCGATAGCCCCGGCCCATGACCCCCCCGGACCTCAGGCAGCGGCTGGTCGAGGCCGCCCACGAACCGGGCCGCCGGGACGAACTGGGCCGCGCGGCCACCGCTTGGTTCGGCGGCGAGCCGACGGTCGAGGGCTGGGCCGACTTCGTCGACTTCTTTGCCCTGGAGTGGGTCGATCGGCGCGGTTGGACCCTGCTGGAGCAAGTGGCGGACGGCCCCCTCACACCGCTGGGGTGGCGCTGGCTGACAGGCGTTCGGAGCGGTGTCTTCGTGGTCGACGAGACCGACGGACCCGTGGCCTGGTGCCGGGACGCCGCGAGCGAGGACTCGCTGTGCATCGTGGTCGGCGAGGCCCTCGCTCCCCGCTCGGTGCTGCGCGGGCGCCTGTTGCCCGACGACCAGGGCCGCTACCACGTGTCTGGGGACCCGGACGTCTTCGACCCCATGGGGGTGGTGGCGCGGCTTGGCCTGGTGCGCGAGTGGCTCGAGAGTCCGCGGCGAACGCTGTGCGAGCGGCTGGCGGGCCTGCGGAGGGGCTTCCTACGGCAGCGCCTGCAGCGCCAGGCCTTCGTGGCCTTCTTCGGCTCGGACCAGCTCCTGTTTCCCGATGCCCTGGCGCTGGAACAACACCTCAACGGCTTCTTGGAACACCTCCTGTTCCGTCACCAGCCGCAGGCGCTGGGCGGCCGCACCCTGGCGCAGCAGCACACCCTCGACACGGGCGAACAGGCCGTGCGGGTCCAGGTGGAGCTCGGGAAGACCCTGACCACAGCAGGCAGCGTGGGGGTGGTCTACGACGCCGACGAAGGCATCCACTTCCTGCCCGCCCTGGATGCGTTCGTGTCCCACCTCCAGGGCCAGTCCGAGCACCCAGACGTGGTCCGGAGCTACCTGGAGGATCCGGGCATCACCGCCCTGCCCTTTCGCCGTGTCGGGGCCACGGAGCGGCTGGCGGCTCTGCTCGGTGTGCCGGATGCCCCCCTGGCGGAGCTCTTGGCCGAGCTCAAGCCCCCCGCCGCGGCCCTGGCCCCCAGCGTGCTGCCGCACTTCGACGGCTGATCAGCGCCCCCACCAGCGCCAGCCACCAAGCGGCTGCGGCAGCCGGGGCGCTCGGACCCACCGTGCATGCGCAGCCCGTGGGGCCCTGTTCGTCGGAGATCGTGCCCTCCACGGCAAAGTACCAGGGCACCGACCAGGCCCCCTCCAAGCCGGCGTCGTCGATGGCCCTCACCTGCCATCGATAGCTGCCCTCGGAGAGCGCGGGCAGGGCAATGGCGGTCTCTGTCGCTCCCTGCACCACGCCCGGCAGTGCCACCACCGTGGCGTCGTCGGCCGTGTCCTGGACCAGGACCTCGAGCAGCGGCACCATGCCTTCCGGATCGGCCACTGGCCCGACACGAACGGTCACCGCATCGCTGAGCAGGGCCCCGTTCCAGGGGCTCAGCAGCTCTGGCGTGCCCGGGGGGGCGTTGTCCTCGGCGGCCGAGACGCTCACCTCGAGGGTGGCGGTGGTCACGGTCTCGCCGTCGCTGGCCATGCAGCGCACCGCGTAGACCCCGGCCTCGACATAGGCGTGGGTGACCTCCCCCACGTCACCGGCCTCGGTCCCGTCGCCCAGGCTCCACGAGAGCTCCAGGGTGTCCCCGCCCGGATCGGTGGCCGAGCAGAGGAACAACAGCGCTTCGCCCACCCAGGCCGTCTGTTCGCCCTCGAGCACGACCGTCGGGGCCTGGTTGTGCACGGTCCAGGCAAAGGACCGGCTGTCGCTTCCCCCGTCGTCGTCGGTCACGACGACCTCGACGGTGTAGCTCCCGTCCTGGGCATAGGTGTGCGTGACCTGGTCTCCGATCCGCTCGGTCCCGTCGCCGAGATCCCAGGTGGCCGTGTGGGTGTCCGCCGGTTCCGGGTCGGTGTAGGTGACCTCCAGGGTGAGGGCCTCGCCCTCCTCTGCCGGTGTCGGAGCGTCGATCCCCTGGATCTCCGGAGGCAGGTTGATGATCTCCAGCGCCGCTGTGTCTTCGGCCTCCTCGCCCTCGTCGTCCTGGCAGACCAGGCTGATGGTGCGGGACAGCGGCCCGTCCACGGCGCTGGCGTCAAAGGTGGTCAGCAGATCGGCGCTGTCCTCCAGACCATCTTCGTCCAGGTCCCAGCCACAGCTCACGGTGCCGCCGTCGGGGTCGTCGCCGGAGCCGGAGAGCAGCAGGAAGTCGCCGGGCTCACCGCTGTACGGGCCACCGGCGTCGACCGTGGGCGGCCGCAAGGCGACGTACTGGACCGCGTCCGGGAACAGCCGCACCACCTGGGTGTCGGTGTAGTCCAGGTTCGACGACCACCCCTCGCCCACGTGACCGATCCAGCCGAATTGGGCGACGCGCCCGTCGACGAGATCGGCCACCACGAGCGCCTCGTAAGGGCCTTCGGGCTCCGACGACGGCGCCCACTCGACCACGGTGGTGCCAGCCCCGGCCTCTGAGACGACCATCGCGATCGAGAGCAGCTGGAAGGTGTCGCCGCTTGCGAAGCCGCCGGCCGCCGGGTGGGAACCGTCGGGGATCTCGAAGTCCGCGGCGCCGATCTCCACATCGTCGCCGTCCACCAGCATCAGGTCTTCCGCGTGGGCGTTCTCCCCGTCCTGGGCACTGCGGGCCGATGTCGCCCCTTGGTGGACCAAGCCTCCGCCAGCGGCCACCCAGGCGACCAGGGCCTCCTGGCCCGCCTGGGGCATGTCTTCGGCCTCCCGGGTGAGCCCCCCGTCGAGCCAGACCACCACGTCGTGCCCGGAGAGGCTGTAGACCGCCCCGTCGAAGTCCGACTCCAGCAGCCCGTCGTCGCAGCTGCAGGTGACCGTGTGGCCGGCGGCCTCGAGCATGGCCACCAGGTCGGCTGTCTCGTCGCCACCGTCGTCCAGGACCAGGACGTCCAGCGCGTCGCTGGCAAGGGCTGCTCGCGAGCTCAGGAGCCACAGCGCCAGTGGGAGAGCCGTCACCTGCCCATTGTCGCTCTTGTCTGGGCCGGGGTCACGGGGTCCAGTCCTCTCCGCCCTCCAGCTGGCCCTCCAGCGCTTCCGGCGCTGGCGCCTCAGCCGTCGGGGTGACCCGGGGTGGAGGGGATCCGGTCCCGAGCAAGGGCAAGGCGCCGTCCAGCCGCTGCAAGAGGCCGCCGAGCTCGTCTGCCAGCGGGTCCGCCCGGACCAGGGCGACCACCTGTCGGTGGTGATTTCCAAGCGCCGCCAGGTCCGGTCCAGCGGCGCTGCGCGCGTCGCGAATGCCCGCCTGGAGCTCCTCGACGGCCCCTGCGAGCTCGTGGTGCCCAGCGGCGGTCAGGGCGACGCCGAGCTGGATCCAACCCGGCGTGGCGCGGGCGCTGTAGCGCGCCAGGGATCGGCTCGCGGCACGGGACTGGGCACTGGGAGTCTCGGGGGCTGCCCGGGGAGCACGGACCGCAGGGTCCAGGGTGCGCTGCGGGGCTGGCGGCAGGACGGCCAGGCCCAGGCCCAGTCCCGCCGCAGCCGACAGGCCGAGCAGGATGACCAAGCGTCGGACCCTCACCCCAGGTTGCGGAACACGCCGACCACGGCGGTCTTGTCGTCACCGCCCATGTTGGCGGTCAGCCCCAGCTGGGGGCTGCCTGGGATCTGGTAGTCGCCGCAGCGGCCCTTCAGCTGTCGCCAGATCTCGACCACCTGCTTCACCCCGGTGGCACCGACCGGGTGGCCAAAGCCGACCAGCCCGCCGCCCGTGTTGATGGGCACCGTGCCGTCGATGCCCGTCGCACCGTCGATCACCAGATCCACCGCCTGGCCCGGCTGGGCGAGTCCCAGGGCCTCCATCATCAACAGCTCGGTGATGGTGAAGCAGTCGTGCACTTCGGCGACCTGGACCTGGTCGGCTGCCACGCCGGCCGCGGCATAGGCCCGTTCGGCGGCTGTCGCGGTGGTCTCGAGGACCAGCGGATCGCCGTCGTCGTACAGCGAGGCCGTCGAGACGCCGAGCCCGGCGACCTCGATGGCATCGCTCTCGGACAGGCCCAGGCTCCTGAGGCCGTCTTCGCTGACCAGGTACAGGGCCGAAGCGCCGTCGGAGACCTGGGAGCAGTCGGTGACCTTCATGTAGGGCTTCAGATCTTGATTCTGAAGGAATTGCGCGTTCTTATCGGACGCAGCTGAGGCGAAGTCGAGGGTCATCTTGCGGGCGCTCATGTGCGCCAGCGGGTTTCGATTCGCGTTGTCGTAGGCCTTGACCGCCACGTGGCCGAGCTGGGCTTCGGTGAGCCCGTGGGCGTTCCGGTAGGCTCGGGTCCGGGCCGCGAAGAGCGCCGGAAAGGTGAAGTCGTCGATGCCGCGTTGCCGCTCATAGTCGGCGGCCCGGGCCAGGTAGTCCCCGCCCTGGCGGGCCGAAGCCGTGGTCTGCACCTCGACCCCGGCCACCAGGACCGTGTCCGCACCGCCCCGGATGGCGTCCACGCCGCAGCTGAGGGCCAGCCCGCCCGAGGCACAGGCGCCTTCGACCCGCATGGCGGGCTTGCCGGCCAGATCGGGGTGGGCCCCGGCCAAGGCAGCGCCCAGGTGGCCCTGGTTGACGAACAGCTCGCCGACGAAGTTGCCGACGTAGGCCCGATCGACCCGGTCTGGGGCGACCCCAGAGGTCTCGCTGGCGGCTGCGACCGCCTGGGTCAGGTGCTCCCGCAGGGTCGGGTTCTCGCGGGTCCCGAAGTCCGGGTGGCGCTTCCAGATGAAGTCTGGATGCCCCTTGCCGATGAACCGCGTGTGGGCGCCGCCCACCATGAAGACCCTACGAGCAGCCATGTCGACCTCCTCCAGCGTGTGGGGAGGTTCCTAACGCGCTCGACCTGCGCTCAGCCGGCCGCGACCCGGCGCTCCCGAAGGATCGCCTCGACCTCGGGGTGGAGCTGGTACAGCGTGATCACCGTGCCGAAGGTGTTCTTCCACTGACGCACGCGCTCGCGGCTGACACCGAATTCGTTGGCGATCGACTGGCCGCTCTCGTTCGCGGCAAGCGCTTCGAGCAGGCGCCGGAAGCGCCGGCGACCGTAGGTCCGAATGAAGTTTCGGGCGACCCGTTCCCTGCTCTTGGGGCTGGAAGAAGCCATCGTGGTCTCCTGGTTGACTGACAAGAGGCCCTCTTGGCCTCTCCGATCCCACCCTCAGCATACACAGCATTGTTGACGTGTCAATCGCGACGATCTTCGGGCACCGTGGCGATCCCGGGAGGATCATCGGCGGGCGTCGACAGATCGATTCGGGCCGATCGGTACCAAAGGCCATCCTGCACGGATCCTGGGCGCCTGTGGATCGGTCGGTCTTGGCGGGTTTCTTGACACAGGCCCTCTCTTGGCCTTCGCATTCGGGAGATCCTCCTGGAACCGCAGCACAGGCCGCGCCGTCAACGGCGGTGCCGCCGGACCCCGAAGATCCCAGCTGGGGATCCCGGATCAGGCGCGCGTGGGTGGATCAGTCGAAGGGAAGGGTCGACACGATCGCGGGCCAGGACGCGTTGGCCGACGTGAGGGTCACGGACGTGCCCGGCGCCCACCCCTTCTTTTGGAGGACGGCCAGCGCCTGGAGCTGATCACCGACCCTGGCCGCTGTGCCCATCCGGCCGATGGTGGCGCCGTCGAGCTGGACCGTCGTGCCTTCGGGCGGAAGCTCAGCCCCCTGGATGGTCAGTCCGAGCAGGCGCCGGGTGGGCCTGCCCATCGTGTCCATGCGGTTGATGACCTCCTGGCCCACGTAGCAGCCCTTGTCGAAGCTGCAGACCAGGTCGCGCAGGCCAAGCTCGTGCACGAAGGTGCGCTCCCCGCTGCGGTCCGCTGGCCAGGTCGGCAAGCCGGCACGGACCCGGAGCGCCAGCAGCTCGTCCAGGGCCGCGGGTTGCGCACCGGCCACCGCCAAATCAGCCCGTAGGGCGTCGGCCCGCTCGTGGGGCACCAGCAGGTCCCAGCCTCCCGTCGCAGCGCGATCCCGGGCCAACAGGTGGACGCCGTCGACGAGTCGGTGGCCCAGGGCCGGGTCTGCGCCACCGAGCGCTTGCTGGACCACCTGGCCGGCGCCCTGGCCCTGCACGGAGAGCAGCACCAGCTCCCCGCTCAGGTCGGCCATCTCGACGTCGTCGAAGACGATGTACATGCCGTAGCGCTCCTGGAACCAGTCTCCGTCGACGCCTTCGAGGACCAGCAGGAAGCCCTCCTGGTCGGTGCAGTAGAGGTCGAGCAGGCCCAGGATGCGGCCTCGGTCGTCGGTCATGGCGGATCGGGCGGCGGCCCCCACCGCCAGATCCCGGACGTTCTGGGTGAACATGCCGTTGGCGAAGCGCCGGGCGTCCGGCCCCTGCAGGGTCAAGACCGGGGCCAGGCCCAGGTCGAACAAGAACGGCGGAGACGGCGGCGTGGCTGCGGACATGCCAGGACCCTAATCCCCGAACGCCGACAGGTCCGCTGCCCAGACCCTGCCGCCGGACTCGTCGGCCACGTACAGGATCTCCCCGGCCCGGGCCAGGGCGGACGGCCGGCCGGCGTCCAGCCCGACCAGCAGGGCGCCGTCGTCGACCTGGACCACGCCATCCGCGGTGGTGCCCAGCAGCACGCCGTCCCAGGAGATCAGGTCACGGACCACGGCGCTGGCGTGTTCGACCAGGCCGTCGTCGCTGTCCGCCAGGACCCCTTCGTCGGTGGCCAGCAGGACCTGATCCAGGTGGACGCTGAGCGCCTGTACCGCGACCCCTCCGTGGCGCTGCACGGCGGCCCCGCCGTCGACGGGGACCTGCCAGACCGCCTCGGCACCGCTGTCGGCCACGAGCAAAGCGCCGTCCGTCGACCACGCCAGGTCCACGGGACGCCGGAACAGGACCCCCCCGGCGTCGCTGGCCAGCACGTCCAGGGTGTGGGGATCGCTCAGCACGCCCACGAAGCCCTCGACGCCGCTGTCCGTGGTCGCCAGGTAGACGGTGCCGTCCGTGCCGGTCAGCACCGCGAGGGGCGAGCTGCCGAGCCGCGACCCGATCTCGTCGTCCAGAGCCGTCTCGGGATCCCAGCGCAGCACGCTGTCCCCCAGCTCGACCGTGGCCAACAGCCCTGCGCCGTCCCAGGCCAGGCTGCCAGCCCCGCCGCCGATCGCCCAGACCTCGGTGGCCTGGACGGGATCAAAGGCCGTGCCCTCCGGTCCCGCGGTGTCGGCCGGGTCACACGCGGACAGCGATAGGAGGACCACGTACACGGTGAGAAGGTAGCCCATGGCGTCCCCGACACAGCTGGTGTCCACCCTCGGGGCGTCGGGTCTGTCCGCCCAGACCCTGTTGCTGGGGGTCGCTGTGCTGCTCCTGCTCGCCGGCAGCCGCCACTATCGGCTGGCCCTGGTGCTCCCGGCCGCCGCGTTGGGAGCCCTGCTGGTCGACACGGTGCTGGGCGCGGCGGTGCCCGCCGACCTGCGGCTGTTGGCCGCCGTGGTCGGGGCTGTGAGCGCGGGGACGCTGGCGGCGATGCTGGAGAGCATCGCCGTGCGCCTGGCGGGGGTCCTGCTGGGGGGTGGACTGGTCCTGGCGATCTGGCCAGCGGTCACCGCGGGAGGCCCCCCGGCGCCCTGGTGGCTGGCGCTCGTGGGCGGCCTGGTGGGCCTGTTCATGTTCCCAGGGCTCTACCGAGCGGCTCTGCGGCTCGTGGTTCCCCTGCTGGGCGGCCTGCTCCTGGCCCACGCCATCGGCCGACCCGGGGACCTGCTGTGGGTCCTGGGGTCCGCCGTGGCGAGCTTCTTGTTGGACACGCTCCTGCTGGACCGGTCCGGAGACTGAGCCCTACTCGCTGCTCACGACCGTCAGGAACGGGGGCGCCGGGTTGTAGCAGGTGGTGCAGCGCATCGCGAGGATCCACAGGCTGCTGTCGTCAAAGCCGGGGAACCCGTCGATGGTGCTGAGATCGTAGTCCAGCAGCGCATCGGAGCTGACCGTCCAGTCGTCGACCGAGAGGGTCTCCAGGTAGACGAAGTCGGTCTCGAGCTCTTCGACGGTCAGGTCGTACTGGGCGATGAACAGGCGGTCCATCTTGTTCAGCGGGAACTCCTGGGCGGCGCCGTCCTGGGTCAGGGACGACCAGTCCACCAAGGGCGTGCCGCTGGCCGACACGGGCGAGCCGGCGTCGACGTTGACGTCGAACTCGACCAGGCCGCTGTTGTTGTCGATGATGATCGGGTCCGCGGATCCGGTCGCGGTGGGCTCGAAGAACGTCAGCATCTTGGCCCGGTCTTCGGCGAACACCGTCAGGATATACGTCGACGTGTCGGACTGGTAGATCTCGTCCTCGACCAGGATTGGGGTCCCCAGGAATTCGAACTCGCTCAGGGGCGCCGAGCACTCGCCGTCGGTGGGCTTGTAGTCGGCGCTGCCGGACAGGTCCTTCTGGGGCAGGTTGGTCGCCACCAGCGTGTTCTCGAGCTCTTCCTTGGTGAGCTCCCACCGGGACAGGACCACATAGTCGACCTCGCCCTCGACCATCTCCAGGCCCAGGAAGTCGACGGTCAGGGAGCACCAGTCCACGACGATGTCGGTCTTCTCCAGGATCTCGACGTTGCCGATCTCCAGGGTGCTCGTGAACGTGTAGTTGTTGGTGTCTTCGAGGAGGATGTCCTCGTCGCCACAGCCCGTCAGGGCCAGCATCAGCGTGATCATGGTTCTCCATCCTGTGCAGCAGGGTCGTAGATATCTCGGATGTAGGTTAGGTGCCCCGGGAAGTAGCCGGCCGGTGTCTCCAGGCGCCAGGCCACTTCGCCGGACGGGGTCAGCTCGACCACCACACCGGCGCTGCCGAAATTGACCACGGTGTTGCCGTTGTCCATGCGCAGGGCCTCGCCCAGCACGCGGGCATAGAAGCCTTCGCCCTCGCCCCAGCTCCACACGCGCTCGGCTTCGCCCGTCTCGGGGTCAAAGGCCAGCTCGACCGCCCAGGTCTCCTTGCCGTCCCCTGGGGTGGTCGTGAACAACAGCGTGCCCTGGTCGGTCCAGTGGGCACTGTGCGGGTAGTGGACCAGGTCCTCGACCTCGTCGGCCACGGGATCCGCGTAGTCCCCGACGCCGCGCAGGATGTGCCCGTCTCGGTCGACCTCGACGATGGTGTTCACGTTGCGAAAGGACACCGTGTAGCTCTGACGCGCCGGGTCCCAGGCCAGGAAGTTTCCGTGGGTCCAGTCGATGCCCTGGGGGTAGAAGCCCCCGTCGTTCTCCAGGGGATCTATGACCTCCCAGTCGTTCCAGCTGGACCACACCGCGCGATCCGCGCCATCGGGCGCCACCTCGCGCAGGGCGTCTCCGACCACGGTGCCCCACTCGTCGTGGTCCCGGACGTCCAGGGCCAGCCAGGCGGTGGTGCCGTCTTCGTGGCGGGCGAAGCTGTGGTGGGCCAAGGGGGTGCGGATCTCTTCGAGGAGCTGTCCGTCCGGGTGGAGCCGCAGGACCGAGCCCACGTCGTCGTCGAAGTCCTTGCTGAAGCGGTTGTACATGAACCCGTTCGTGGCCGGATCCGGCAGGGCCTGGGGGCTCACGTAGCCCACGTCGGCGGGCTGGTACCAGACCACCTCGCCGTCGCGATCGAAGATCAGCACCAGCCCCGGATTGATGCCGCTGGCGGCCAGCCAGAAGCCTTCCTCGACCTGGTCCAGGTCCTTGATCGTGACGTTCAGGTCGGGCACCGCAGCAGGCAGGTTGCCCGTGTGCACGGTGCGGAAGGGCTCTGGCCATGACAGCGGGCCTTCCGTGGGCACCACGCGGTAGCAGATCTCGCTGGCCGAGGGCAGGCCGAGCAGCAGCGTCTCGTGGGACCGGCCCAGCCCCACCGAAGGCGTGCGGTGCCGGCTGCAGGCACCCAGGGGGCCGAACTCCACGTGGCCGTCCAGGTCTGCCGTCGTGGACCAGGTCACCCGAATGACCGTAGTGAGCCCCTCGAGAGGAATGGCGGCGACCTGGGTGACGAGTCCACAGCCAGGCGATGTGGCCAGCAGGCTGACGATCCCAAGGCGTGCCAAGGGTCGACAGCGGGCGTTTACCCCTCGCTGGCGCGTGCCGATGGCTTCTCCATCAGGTCGTCGTACACAAAGGCACACTCCTTGCGGATCACGTCGGCGTCAAGTCCGAAGCGCTCCAGGCTGTACTTGTGCTTGCTGACCCGGGAGCGCTGCTTGTCCGCGGTGACCTTGATCATGGCCCGACGCTCATCGGTCATGGTCTCGCCCAGGAAGGGCAGCAGGTCTTCCATCATGCCGTCGAAGTCCGCCATCATGCGGTTGTAGTCGACCACGAAGACCTTGGAGGTGTCGAAGACACCGGCCTGGAGGTGGTCGTGGAAGCCCTTGTACAGGAGCATGTTGCCCTTGTACATGCGGCTCAGGAACCGGTTGCGGATCTCTTCGGGCAGGGACCAGAACTCGAACTTGTTCTCCAGCGGCGTGGTCACCAGGCTCATGGTCGAAGGCATCACCGACAGCGGATCCCGCACCGTGTAGAGCACAGCGGCGTCGGGAAAGGCCTTGAACAGCTCGGGGAGCCGCAGGGACGCGGTGAACATCTTGGCGACGACGCGCTCGCCGCCGGTCGCGGCCAGGTTCGCCCGCCAGACCCGGCGGATCCAGGCGAAGTCCCGGGCCGAGGTGTCGCGCTTGCGGGGATCGACGAAGTCCACGTGGTCCTGTTCGTCGAAGGAGAGCAGGAAGCAGTAGAAGAAGATGCCGTCCAGGAACCGCAGGAAGATCGAGGAGTCGTCGGTCTCGACCTTGGTCAGGCCCGTGTCGTGGGCGTCCTTGGAGTGGTACCGGGTCGGGCTGAAGCGCTCGAGGAAGGGGATGAGCGGCTTGATGAAGATCTGCAGCGTGAGCGACGGGTAGAGGCCACGGAAGAGCTGGAGACCCGTGCCCACCTCGAGCTCGTCGGTGAGGTACCGGTGGATGAAGGTCGTGCCGCTGCGCGGCGTGCCCACGATGACGATGGGCCGCTGCACCTTGGCCTTGCGGAGCTTGTGCCCGAAGAACAGGTGGTCCAGCATCATCCCGAATGCGACGGCCAGCCGCAGGTTCAGGAAGAGCGCCAGGGTGATGGCCGGTGCGACCCACTGGCCGAAGGTCCGGCCCACGACACCCCAGGCCATGAAGATACGGCTGAGCATCACTGCTCCCGGTGCTGGGCGGAGCCGGCCGAGGCCGGTCTGCGCGGTTGGGCCCTAGTCGTTGCGGACGTAGGGGAGCAGGGCCAGGTGGCGTGCCCGCTTGATGGCGGTGGTCAGCCGTCGCTGCTGCTTGGCGTTGAGGCCGGTCCGCCGACGGGGCAGGATCTTGCCGCCCTCGGTCAGGAAGCGCTTGAGGCTGTCCGGGTCCTTGTAGTTGATCGGGGCGTCCTTGCCCTTGGCGGGGTGAGGCATCATCAAACTCCTGAAGATCTGCAGGCCTGGGAGCCGCGGGACTTAGCCCGTGGCTGCAGGCGGGTCAACCGGTCCGATCTACTCGGACTCGAGGTGGTCCCGCAGGGCGTGGAAGGCCTGGCGCCACTCCTTGACCAGGGCGTCGCGGGCGTCTTCGTCCTCGAGGATGCCGCCGCCGGAGTGGACCAGGGCAAGGCGGGTCTCGTCGCCGTCTCGGGCGACCTGGAAGGACAGGGTGGTGCCCTTGGTGGGGGCCGGGCTGGTGGCGTCCCAGGCGACCTCGAGCTTGCGGGTCGGCCGGAAGGTCAGGAAGATACCGACCTCGTCGACGGGTTCGCCGTCGTCGCCGATGGCGCTCAGAGTGATGCGGCCACCCTTGCGGGCGTCCACCCGGGCGTCGTCGGCGTACCAGGAGGTCCAGCCGTCGACCGTGCTGAGGGCATTCCAGACCTCGCGGAGGCCGGCGTCGATGTTGATCTGCTGTCGGATGCTTGCCATGGCGCCGGCGCTCTAACCCGGCGGGCCCAGCCCGCACCGGGATAGATTCGCCGCGTGTGGACGTTCCTCTGGCTGCTGGGTGGCTGTGCCGGGCTGGGGCCCGACGGTGGCGAGACGGGCTGGACGAGCGGGTCCGACTCCGGGGGCTCAGTCCCGGACAGCTGGATCGGCTCTGAGCCCGGGGCGGGGCTCGGCGCCAGCCTGGCCGTGGGCAGCCCGGGCGCCTGGGCTGGGGCTCCATGGGGCGAAGACGGGGCTGTGTGGTCCCTGGGCGCGACCCTGGAGCTCGATCTCGACGGGACCACGGCCGTGAGCCTGGGTGTGGGCTTGGCCCTCTCCGACGCGGGGGTGCTCGCCGCCGGCGCACCGCTGTCCGGGTCCGGAGCTGGCGCCGTCGCCCGTGGGGACCGGGCCGATCTGGAGAGCCTCGACGGCGGCGCCCACGGCGCCCGCCTGCTGTGGTCCGGCGAAGGGCTCTGGGCGCTCGCCGGGGCCACGCTCTGGGAAGACGACACGCCCCGCACGTTGCCTGAGCGAGGCGGAGGACTGGCCGACGTCGACGGACTCGCCGCCGTGGGCCTGCCCCGCGGGCCCGATGCCCTGTGGCACGACGGCCAGACCTGGCTGCGGACCCAGGACCAGGACCAGGCTGGCTATGCCCTGTGCGCAGCGGACCTGGACGGCGACGGGACCGTGGACCTGGCGGTGGGGGCTCCCGGCACCTCCCAGGTCCACCTCTTGCTCGGTCCGATCCAGGACCACGAGCTGGATCAACACGTCCTGGAGGGGCCCGGTGGGCGCTTCGGCCACGCCCTGGCCTGCGACACCGGGGTGCTGGTGGTGGGGGCGCCTCGGGCTTATGAGGGGCACGGGGCCGTCTGGGTCCTCGCGTCCCCCTTCGCCCTGGAAACCGTCGGGGAGCCCACCTTGTCGGGCGAGGTGCTGGGGGACCAGCTCGGTGCGGCGGTGGCGCTGTTCGACGATCAGGTCTGGGCCGGGGCGCCTGGTGTGGACGCCGGTGCCGGCCAGGTGCTGCGCTTCAACCGCTGACGTCCTTGTCCGGGGCGCTGGGCCGGCCTCGGTTGTGGCCGATGACCATCAGTCCGATGAGCCCCAGGAAGAAGGACTGCTGCCACAGGCCCCAAGCAGCCACCCCGGCCCCCAGGGTGGTGCCCAGGACCCGGGTGATGCCCTGGGCGCGCGCGGGGGAGAGCCGCAGGTGGAGCAGGTGACTCAGAGCCTGGCCGCCGTCGAGGGGGCTCATGGGGAGCAGGTTGAACAGCGACCAGAACAAGTTCACCCGAACCAGCTGCGCCAACAGGATGGCGACAGGGCCGGTCAGGGCGTCGCCGAGCAGGTGTGCGATGCCCCAGGCCAGTGCCCCCAGGACCAGGCCGGCGGCGGGCCCCGCCAGCGAGATGCGCAGCCCCTGGCTGTGGGTCGGGGTTCCTTTCGTGAAGCAGAGGCCCCCGAAGCCATGCACCAGGACCCGGCACGGCCCCAGGCCGAAGTGGTCCGCCAGGGCTGCGTGGCCCAGCTCGTGGACCAGGATGCTCAGCACCAGGGCCGCGGCCAGCAGGGTGGGTCGGACCCAGACCCCCTGCTCCAGCCCGGGGAGCACCAACAGGGCCAGGATCAACAGAGCGGAGACGTTGAGCTGGAGGCGCGTCGTGCCCACGTGGCCTACGGTCCAGTTCATCGACCCCCCGGTCCTGGAGGCGTGCCGGGGGGTGCCGTGGAGGGCTCCTCGGGCGGGCTGCGGTCGGGCACGGGCACGTCGAGCCAGTCGCCTTCGACCAGCAGCAGCAGCACGACCACGGCCAGCAGCACGACCACCGTGGCCGCCGCAACCTGGGTGGCCTGGCGGGCCCGGGCGACCAGTGCATTGGCATGGGCCAGGCGGTCTTCGTGAACCCGCAGTGCGCGCTGCTGACGGGCGATCCAGCGGCCCAGGGCGGCCGCGGGGTCCGGTTCGTCCGGGGCCAGGCCGGTCGCCTGGAGCAGGGCCAGGTAGGGGTCGTCCGGTCCCTGATCGAAGGCGTGACCCAGGGACGCGAGCACGGCGACCCCGCGGGCGTCCGGGTGGGTGGCCACGACCCGGACCAGCGCCTCCCGCTCGGCGTCGGCTGGCTCGCCCTTGCGCAGGGCTTCGCGAAGGAAGTGCAGCGCGTCGAACAACGCCAGGGTGTCCGGACCGGCACGCTCCGCTGCGAGCTCTTCGAGCGCGTCGTCGAGCACCTCGGGCACCGGACTCATCCGCGGCTCCCGATGACCTGGAAGTCCCCGCCCAGCAGATCCGTGAACCTCGCCCGGCCTGCCGACGTGAGGGTCAGACCGTGCAGATCCCGAAGCTCGATGGCAAAGTTCGCCGGGGCCGCCGGCGGCCGGTAGTCGAGTCGCTCGATGACGGTGTCCAGGCCACAGGCCGGACAGCGGAGTGCCCTTCCCTCTCCTCTGCGCCAGCGGGTCAGGGCTCGGGTGACCTCGCGGACCAGCGCCCCGTGACAGCCGGGGCACTGGACCTGGAAACCCCCTTGCTTGTTGCCATACAGGTGAGGCTGCGGCGGCCGGTCCAGACGCGCCGCGGCCCAGCCTCCCGGGACCCACTCCTGGCCGACGCGCGCACCCCGGGCGGTGCTCAGGACGGCGAGCCCGTCCGCGAGCCCGACCGGGCAGCGGCGGTCCGGATCGGTCGGAACGAGCCAGGCACTCAGGCGGTGGGAGGGATGCGGAGGCACGGGTGGGGGGTATCCTGTCGCCGTGGGCTTCTACGACCCCTACCGCCTCGACTTCAGGCCAGGCCCCGAGCCGGTGGAAGGCCCACTGCCGCCCCCAATCCGCCTGGTCGAAGACGAGGACCTGCTCCACCTGGAGCGCTTTCCGCCCTGGGTGCGCTGGGCCGCGGTGGGGCTGGCGGCTGGGTTCACCCTGGCCACGGTGCTGACCACCGCGGCGACCGGCGGGCAGCACAGCCTGCTCACCGGGGGCCACTGGTCCTACGCCACCGGTGCCGCGCCCGAGCCCGCAGCGATGCCCTGAGTCTTAGCAGTCGTCGGGAAAGCTCGGACCGAGCAGGCGAAGCCAAGCCTGGTCCAGGTTGGCTTCTCGACGATTGAGCAGGTCGAGACCTGTGATTGAGGAGAGGGCCCGACCTGGGCCAGGATCGGCGAGCCCGCGAAGGGAGAGCTTTCGCTAGCAGCCTGCGTCGAATCCCGAAAGCAGAGCTTGGACGATCGGAATCGCCGGTTCGGCTGATTCACGAGGTTTGACGCCGTGAGTTTGGGTGGTGATCTGCTTGTCACC
>Ga0209992_10000747_pt1 | contig 40304 bp, 18 predicted proteins | sample 2SBtaG_2_FD_182564 | JGI IMG/M metagenome (GOLD analysis project Ga0209992, IMG submission 182564) | Deep subsurface microbial communities from Kolumbo volcano to uncover new lineages of life (NeLLi) - 2SBTROV12_ACTIVE470 metaG (SPAdes)... | ecosystem: Environmental > Aquatic > Marine >...
GGGGACGCACCAGCTCGATCCAGGCCTCTTCCCGGGCCACGACCTCGACTCGCTGCCCCTCGTCGGCAGAGGTATCCGAGTCATCCATGACGATCATCATGGCGCCGCCCATGCGCATGCCCTGCTCCTTGACCAGCTTCACGTCGTACAGACCGGGCAGCAGATCGGGGACCTCGAAGTGACCGCCATTGTCGCTGCGAGCCCGTTGCGAATCGCCGTCACCCATCAAGGCAGCCAGGCGTGCCTGCATCGGGTCGAGCGCCTGTGAGCCCGCCGGGGCTACGGGGCTGATCGTGATCTGGGCACCCTTCACCGGGCTGCCGTCTTGCTCGACGACCATGCCGGCGAGACGCCCTGCCACGAGCAGTTTCACGGCCACATCGTGGCGCGATTGACCCTCTGTCAGGGAGACCATCACGGGCTCGTCCGCTGCGAAGCCCTCTCCGGAAGCGGTCAGCTCCCAGTCGCCCTGGGGGATCCCCCGCAGGACGTAGGCGCCGCTCTCATCGCTGAGCGCACGTCGCCACTCATTGCCCGTGTCGCCTGAACCGCCGATTTCCCGGCGGATCTCTCGACGGATCTCGAACTGCCCGCCGTGGCCCGTAGGAGGAGCCACGTAGTCGGCGAGGCGCACCGTAGCGCCCGACACCGGCCTGCCCGTCGAATCGACCACGACGCCAGCGATGACCGACTCAGGCCGCAGCAGCACGTCGAACTCGACGACGGTGCCCGGAGCGATCGCGGGGGTCACCACAGTGACCGCAGCGAAGCCCTCGGCCCGAATGCGCAGCTCGAGGCCGGACGAACCAGCTCCCGAGACGAAGTACATGCCCGCTGGGTCCGTGTCGACGCCCGATGCATCCACTGCCTCCTGACCAGACAGGACATCGAGTTCGTCACCACCTCGACGCATCATGAAGGCTCCCGATTCAGGGGCGGGCTCGGCCAGGACGGTGGCCCCGTCGACCATGCCGTCGTCCATGGCGCTGCGCACGCTGAGCAGCAGTCCCCCCAGCTTGTCGAGAGCGACGGAAAGATCAGCTGTCCCCGCGGGGACGTTGTCGAGTGTACCCCGGGCAAAACCATCGGCGCTGACGTGCACCGAGTACTGCCCCAGGCCCAGTCCGGTCAGCTCGAAGTGCCCCTCGGCGTCCGTCTCAGCGCGCAGCCTGGATTCCTGGCCGATCTGATGGCGCGGGACATCCTCCATGCGCCGGATCATCAGCCGGGCCAGAGAGCTCACCCGCACAGAGGCACCTTCAACGGGCTGGCCGTCACCATCGACCACCCAACCGGCGATGGATGCCCCTGTCTCCATGACCAGGTCGCTTGCGGTCAGGGTCAGGTTGGGCTCGGTCTGCAGCTGATCGAGCTGGGCGACCTGATAACCCTCCGCCTCGGCGTAGATCGAGATGGGTCCGGGGCGCACGCCAGAGATACGGTAGCGACCGTCTGCCGCAGTGGTGGCCGTGGTGTAGCGGTTGGCCAGCTGACCACCGATCAGCTGCATGATGCCTTGCTCGCCGAGGGGGTCGGGGGCCAGGCTCTGCACCACCACTGTTGCCGCCGCCACAGGCCTCCCCCCTTGATCCACCACGCGCCCTTGTACTGAGCTGCCCATGGCCATGGACAGGGTGCCAAGGTTGACGTCTTCGCCGTCCCCAGGGCCGCTCGCCTCAGCAACCAGCACGGCGAAGGCCTCATGGGTCGCGACGATGCGGGTGCTGCCCATGTCAAAGAAGGGCCGATCGTCGGCCTCAGAGGAGGGCTCGTCTGCCACGGGCACGGTGACCGCGAAGCGTCCTTCTCGATCCGTGATCGTCTCCGGCTCTGGGTCGAGCGCGGCGTCTGCCGAGCCAAAACGGCGCAGGAGCTGGGCCTCATCGTTGCCGTGATAGACGATGCGAGCCCCGACCACTGCTCGCCCCCCGGGGTCGACCACTCGGCCGCTGATGGTGCCCTCGGCGGGAGGCTCACTCATGGCCAGCGTGCTCTCAGTCAAGGCAGGAGCTGCCACCTCGGCCTGGAGCGCCGAAGGGGCCGAGGCCTCCATGGCGCCGAGAGAGCCTCCGCCGCCAGGGCGCGCCTCAGCAAGCTCGGTCTCTCGCGATCCTTGCCCTGACGCGCTAGGAGACACGGTGGCGGCGCCGCCACTCACGGCCGAATCGCCATCCTCCAGCAGCAACATGGCACCTGCGGCCACAGCAACAACCACGAGTACACCCAGCAACAGCTTGGTCGAGTCCGTCACAGCCCGAGTCTCCCTCTCCTGTCGTCTATCCGATCATGCCATCGCTTGGCGCCACCCCACGGGCGGCGGTCAGATCGCCCTCCTGGGTCGACCCGCCGATGGATTCAAACGGTTTTGGCGTATGCTACGTCGCCTCGCCCTGAGCGTTTGGTGGCCGAGCCAGGCCGGTGGTTCTCGCGTCAGATCATGCACCCACAGGGAAGCCCGATGACACAGTTCACTCGTAGGTTGGCCCTTGTGGCGATGTTCATGGTTCTGGCGCCCGTGGCGGCGGCACAGCTGCACAAGGACACCCGGCTGGGGTTTCAGTTCAAGCCGCCGAAGAAGTTCGAGCCCATCGCGCTGAACCCGCGAGAGGTCACAGTAGTGGCCAAGTTCCAATCGTCCCAGGCTGAAACCAGCCAGGCCAGCGTGGGCTACCAGATCCAGACGTTCAACAGCACCTACCAGATCGCGTTCTACGCCAACGCACGCATAGATGCCGACCTGACCCGCGAGGAGTTCATCGACGAGATCTGGGAGCAGCTCGAGAGCGGAGGCGGCTACTCAGAGGTGATCAAGGAGAAGAAGACCAAGATCGCAAAGGTGGCCGTGCTCGAGAAACACATCCAGCCCAGCAACGGCCAGATGACCCACTACGCCGCGGTGCTCGACCAGGAAGACGGCATCTACATCTTTCAGGGCACCGCCCTGAGTGAGCGTTTCAGCAAGAAGTACGCCAGCGACTTCAGCAAGGCGGCCAAGTCGTTCAAGCGCATCAAGAAGGACGACAGCACCGTGCGCGAGGCCGAACTCGACCAGATGGACGATGGCGAACGATTCTTGCAGGCCCAGATCGACAAGCTCCCCGAGGGCTGGGACCACCTGCGCACGGACCGCTACCTCTTCTTGTTCAACGCCGAGAAGAACTGGGTCAAGCTCCTGGCCGATCGCATCGAAGCGATTCGCGATGTGTACGAGAAGCTCTACCCACCGGACGAACCCATCACCGACGTCTCCATCGTGCGGGTCTGCTCCAACAGAGATCAGTACCTGGCTTACGGCGGCAGCAAGGGCTCTGGTGGGTACTGGAGTTCGTACCACAAAGAGCTGGTCCTCTTTGACGACCCGCCCCGATCGACCACGGAGGCCATCGTCAACCACGAAGCCTTCCACCAGTACATCTACTACTTCTACGGCGAGCTCGCTCCCCACAGCTGGTACAACGAAGGCACGGGTGATTTCTTCTGCGGTGCACGCATGACCCGCACCCATCGCATCAAAGAGTACGGCGACCCGCCCGGGGGCGTGCAGCGCAGGGGCGGCGCCAAAGAGGCCTGCAGGCTCATGGCCGCAGGCGAGTGGGACGACGCCAACTGCGGCAAGCCGCTCAAGGAGCTGATGCACTACAGCCAGGCCGAGTTCTACAGCGGCAATCGCGGCGTCCACTACGCCCAGGGTTGGGCCCTGGTGCACATGCTACGAGAGAGCAAGCGCCTCAAGCCCGCCTGGGACCGCATCCTCGACGACTACCTGGTCAGCCTGCTCGCGGCCCGGCACGAGGTCGCCGAGGGCGTCATGAAGCGTGAGATGGTGCAAGCAGAGAAGCAGAAGAAGGGTTCGTCCGACGAACTCTCTGCCGATCCAGCCGACTACTACAAGAAGGCAGACCGTGGGGAGATCCAGAACCTCGCCTACGACAAGACCTTCGCCGGCTGGACCGACGAAGACTGGACCGAGTTCAACGACTTCTATCTCAAGTACGTGGAGGCCCTTTGATGCTGCGACCACATTCTCTCCTGGTCACGCTGGCGTTGCTGGCCAGCGTCGCCACCGACCTCGTGGCCTTCGACAGGGTGTTGCTCAAAGACGGCCGGGTGATCAGCGGCAAGTTGATCGAAGCAGACGACCCTGGCTTCCTGCTGCTGCGCCTCCCTGGGGCGGACATCCCCATCGACATGGACGTGGTCGATCGCACCTACGTCGAGGACATGGAGGACTACGTCCCCAAGAACTCGAAAGAAGCCAAGTACATGAAGCAGGGCAAGGTGCTCTTCGAGGGGTCGTGGATGAGCCGCACCCGCCGGGAGCAGGCCCTGCGCAAGCGAGCCGACGCTGACAAGGCCGCCATCGACAAGCTGCGCAAGGAGCAGAAGTGGAAGAACCACAAGCACGTCTCCACGCGACACTTCGACATCTACAGCAACTGCACCGACGAGATCCTGGACAAGTACGTCCGGCTCATCGAGCAGTTCTACGACGTCTTCGTCGACTACTGGAACATCAAGCTCGCCCCCAGCGAGGGCAAGAGCAAGATGAAGTTCTTTCTCTACCGCACCAGTGAAGACTTCCACGAGGTCACGGGCACTCGCCAGGGCGTGGGCGGCTACTTCAGCTTCCCCGACCGGGAGCTGCAGCTGTACGACGACATGCAGAACCCAGAGGAGACTCTGGACACCTTGCAGCACGAGACCAATCACCTGCTGACCTACCTGATCAACACCAAGTTCGCCTACCCCCGGTGGATGAACGAGGGCATGGCCGAGTACTTCGGCGCGGCCAAGATCGACGAGAACGACAACATCACCTTGGGCGGCTTGCAGTACATGCGCATCGCCTCGCTGCGCTCCGACATGGCCAACGGTCGGGTCAAGTCCATGCGCGAAGTGCTCCAGGCCAGCCCCGCCGAATACGGCTTCAGACAGTACGCCTACGGCTGGAGTTTCGTGCACTTCTTGATGGAGTCCGAGGAGTACGGCAAGCCCTTTCGCTCGTTCTTCAAGAACGTGCACAAGAACAACGACATCAAGGTCACCAACGTCTCCTACAGCAACGTGAAGGGCGCTCTGACCGAGCCCGACCTGGACAGCGTCATCGAAGTGCTCGAGAAGACGTTGGGCAAGTCCATCGAAGAGCTCGAACTCGAGATGCAGCAGTTCGGTGAGCAGGCCTACGGCGAGCTGAACGCCTACGGCTACTATCGCGCCGCACGTATGTCCCGGCGGGAGAAGCTCGACGACGACGAACACATCGTCAACGCCATGAACTACTACCAGCGCGCCGTCGACCTGGGCTACGACAACGCGAACTGCTTTCGGGAGTACGCCGAGATGCTGCGCAAGGGCGGCATCGTCGAGGGCAACTACACTGCCATCGTCAAGGAGCCCAACCCGGAGCTGGCCTATGCCATGGCTCAGCGCGCCATCGAGCTCGACCCCATCGGGCCGCTGAACTACTGCGAGGCTGCGGGCTCACTGATGATGAACGGCCCTGCACAAGACCTGGACATGGCCCTGGCCATGGCCGAGACCGCCGTGGCCCTGGCCCCCCGCGACTGGCGCGTGCAGAGCCTGACGGACGAGCTCATCGCCAAGATCGAGCCGGCTCGAGAACGGGCTGCGATCCGGGCGGAGGCTGCCCGGCAGCTGGCTGAGAACGATCAGCGGGTCTGGATGATCCAGCCCTTTTACGTGAGCGGCGACGAGCAGCCCGCCACCATCAACGACCTTTCCACCGACGAGGTGAAAGAACTCATCGCCGCCGGTGAGATCACCCAGCGTGACTGGGCCTTTCAGACCTACCGAGCCCCCGACCCCGAGACCGGAGAGCTGATGGAAGGCCTCGAGCCCTGGGATCTGGCCTGGATCGAGCTCAAAGATGTCCCCGACTTCGCCGATGAGCTCGCAGCCATATCCGAGGAACCGTGAGCCCCATGCGCCCCGCCCCCGCTCTGATCCTCACCCTGGCCCTCGCCCTGACGGCCTGCGCCAGCCCGCCCAGCCACTTCACCCGGCTCTGGCCAGATGGCGACACGGGCGTGCCGCTCCTGGGTCTCTCAACCGAAGACGGCGTGTTGATCCTGGCCGACACTCATCTCGCGGTGGGCGATCGGTTTCGCTTCCAGTTTCCCGTGGGCAACTCCGTCGTCGAGGACTGGGCGGTGCTCGATCGACGGAACGACGACCTGGCCATCGTCCGCCCGCTCACCTCCCGGCTGCACGAGGGGCGCTTCGCCACGGTCGCGCCCACGCCCGACGAGCCGTTCTACCTGGCCCTGCGCAACGACGAAGACGAACCTCAGATGGTCGAGGTCGAGCGCTGGCACGGGGGCCAATACGGGGCCTTCATAGAACCCTGGGACGGCGACCCTCGCCGCATGACCCGCGACTGGGCCGGCGCAGGCCTCTACGTCGAGCGGGACGGACGGTGGGAGATCGTGGGCATCCTCGCCGGACTCACCGCCCGCCCCATGATCAGCGAAGACGACGACGATCTGGGACTGGGCTATCTCGACCTCTCCGAGATCTCTCGCCTGCTGCCCGACCAGATCGACTTCTTCGAGCACCCGATCCTGCCGCCCCGAGCTGACTTCGAGTACGGCATGCCGCTCCGCGAGGGCGACATCGACGTGGACGAGGTGCTGGCGGAGTCATCCGAAGAAGAGGATGGACCGGCCAGCCCTTGAGTCGAACGTCGTGAGATGGGCCCTGGCCATTCTGACTGCCCTGTTGGTGGCCCTGCCCTGCCTGGATGGGGGGCTCACTCTCTGGCGCACCCAGGGCCTGAGCACCTTCGGGCGGCCCCCGCTGCTCGGCCCCCTGGTCTGGCTCGCCGCCGCCGCCGCCATGGTCAGCTTTGCCCTGGCCACCCACCGCCTCAGCCTGGCCCGCAGGATGATCCTGGTGGTCACGGGCCTGAGCCTCTTCGGGGGCAGCGTCGTCCCCGCCACCCCCGGCCTGATCGCAGCGTTCTGCGGCGCGACCCTGTGTGTCGCCGCCCCCTTCCTGCGCCTGGGCCCCTTGGGCTGGACCTCCCTCGGACTGCTCCTGCTCTGCCTGCCCGCCTGCCTGACCACCAGGTTTCCCGGCGGTGTGCCTCCCTGGCTCGTGGCCATGGTCCCCCACCTCACCCTGGCCCTGGCTCTCCCCGGGCTCCTGCCAGGACCACGAGCTACGCGGGCCGCCCAGGTGGTCGTGGCGGTGAGCGCCGTGGTCTGTCTGGCAGGCCTGATCAGCTATCTGACCCTGTCCCAGGCCCTCGATCTGCCCCTGGCCTCCGTGGCGATCACTCGCCTGCGCCTGCTGGGACACCACCCCAATCTGGTGGTGCCCGGGCTGGCCTCTGCCATCGTCTTGGCTGCCGCCCTGGCCACTCGCCCTGGCGCCCGCTGGGAACGCTGGGCCTGTGCGCCCTTGTTCGGCTCCCTGGCCATGATCAGCTCCCGTACGGGCTGGCTGGCCGTGGTGGCCGGGCTGGGGCTGCTGGCACTCCTGCGCATGGCTCCTCGCTGGCTGCCTCGCTTGCTACCCCGATTGCTTCCCCGTTTGCTTCCCGGCTGGCAGCGCGACTGGCAGACCATGCTGCGCGGCCTGGCCCTGCTCGCCGTGCTGGCGGCCCTGCTCGTCCCCGCCTTGGGACTGACCGACCGCAGCATCGGCCATCAGTCTTCACGGACCCTGGCCAAGGCGGTGACGTTTCGGGCGTCCATGTGGCGCTTGGGACGAGAGAACCTGGCCGCCGCTCCCTGGACAGGGAACGGCCCGGGCACGCATTTCTTGCAGAACGCCCACGTCACCCCAGGCCGCTACGACGTATTGCCCGCGGACGACCACCCGCACAACACGGTCCTGGCCGTGGGGGCCAGCTTCGGTTGGCCGGGTCTCTTGGCTCTGGCGGTGCTCTTGGGGGTCAGCCTGCGACGTCCACGGCACGGCGGGCTGTTGGCTGACGGCGCCTCAGCTGCGTTGTTCGTCACCTGGGCCGCCAACGGCATCGACATGGGCGGGGCCACGGCCACGTTGTTCCCCTCGTCTGCGTTTCTGCTCGCCGCGTTGGTCGAGGCGTCGGGGAGGGAGCCCACCCGCAGCAGCGGCGCGAAGAGCGCCGCAGACAAGGCGACCAATCAGCCCCCCCAGACGTACTCGACTTGGCGCTGGGCCTTCGTAGGCTTCGGCGCAGCAGTGATCGTTGGCGGACTCGGACGGGCCCGCGGCCTGTCCACCCTGCGCGACGTGGCGGACACCCTGACCAGCAGCGCCGAGGGCTCACCGATTCACCCTCTGGGAGACGTCGACAGGAGCGCCCTCGACGACCGCCTCGCGGTCGCTGCGAGATGGCTCCCGGGCGATCACCGGGTCCCCCTCATGCGCAGCAACCTGGCCACCATGGGCAGCGACTTGGTCACCGTGCCGGACAGCCCAGCGACCACCCCTGGCAGCCCCGCCAAGCCCCGCAGGAGTTCGGCCAGCACCAACGCCGAGCTGGCAGCACTGCACCTGCGCCACGCCCGGGAGTTGGCTCCCGACCTCTCCAGGCTGGCCCATCTCCAGGCCCTGCAGCTCGCCCGGGAAGACGTCACCGACCCCTTGGTGCAAGAGCTGCTCCACGAAGCCAAGCGGCTGGCCCCCTTCGGACCCGAAGCCTGGCGCCTGCACATGGACCTGGCCGGGCTGGCGGCCCACAACGGCGATGAAGCCCTGGCCTTCGACGAGCTGCTGGCGGCCCTGGCCATGTCCCCCTCGGCCATCACCCGGGCTCGCTTCGATGCTCGCCGCCGCGTCTTGCGCCTCGACGCGGGACAACACGACGGCGTGGACATCCCCCTGGCCCGGGTCTCGGCTGCGCTCAAGGAGCGAGCCCGACAGATCGAGGACAGTGACCCTGCCTACGCCATGCGCCTGCGCCTCGCGCTGACACAGGCGCTGTCGATCCTCGGCGAAGACGATCTGGCCGAGGCTGAGATTCGGCTGCTCTTCCCGGATCAACCCGTCTATGCCCTGCAGCAGCGCACCACCGCCGCCCTCGCTCGCGAGGACTTCGACGAGGCACTCGAGCTCTATCAGGCCAGCGGACCAACGGTCGGCTACGAGGTCGCCGTCGAGCGGCTCATGGCCCAGGCCCGGGCCACTGTCCGAGACGATCAGGCCTTCGCCGCTGCCCTCGCCACCGCCATGGACTTGCTGCCTGACATCGTCTTCGAGAACACCAACGTCGCCGAGATGCTCCGGGCTCAGCAGGTCTGGGCCGAGCGCTGCGATGACGACGAGAGCTTCAGCCGACTGGACAGCGCCCTGGCCTGGCTCGGCGGCTGAAGCGCGGTCAGCGGGGCCCGGCTTCACCCGCAGGGTCCAGCCCCGAGAGCGCCAACTCGACCCTCTCGCTGAGCACGTTGTAGCCCTGACCGTCCTGGCTCCGTCGCAACAAGGCGCGAGCGTTCTCGATGTCGCCCTGAGCCAGGAGCAACAAGCCGTTGAGGGCCAGAGCCTGAGCGTCGTCCGGCGCCAGCTCCACGGCTCGGCTGGCCAAGGTCGTGGCCTGCTCGGGATAGCCGCCACCGAACAGCATCCCCGAAGCCAGCAGAAGAGTGGTGGGGCCGCTGCCCGCTCGCCACCACGGCCGTGGGTCCGACAGCTCTCCCGGGGGCACGATCAGCCCGCCCCCGCGGGACAAGGAGGCCTCCAGGTCATGGGCCCCCAGCCCGTCGTCACCCACGCTGCGCCGCAGCACGAACACGGCCTCCTCCCTGCCCACGAACGCCAGGGCCCAGTCGCTCGAGCGAAGCAGGCGCACGGAGAGGGGCGCCCCCATGGGCAGCAGGGCCACGGTGAGTTGATGACGAGTGGAGAGCTGCAGAAACGCCGAGGGATCCGTGTCGGCGGTGGCAGCGATCACGTCTCGCAGGTACGAGGTCGGGTAGCCGTGGGTGTTGCCGTTGGTCGCTGCCCGCTGGTGGGGCCGGCGCATCCCGGTGAATGTGCTGCCGTAGCGAAACGCGGTGAAGACCCGAGCGTCCGGCCACTGCTCGCCGATGAACTCGATGCCACCTACGGGATAGGCGATGCGGGACATGCCAAAGCCTGACCGGCGCTGGCTGCCGTCGTGCAGGGACATGGCGTCCGTGACCTCGGCCACAGAGAACAGCAAAGCCAGCACGGTGGGCAACACCAGGCCCGGTCGCCGAGCGCCGAACCACGAGGTCCAGGCAGCTGCCGCGAGCGGCGCCGTGACCACCGCGAAGGGTGCGATGTTGCGTCGCAGGCTGGTGCTCATCACGCCAAAGGCGCACACAGCGATCAGCGCGGGGACGAGCACGCCTGCCAGCCCCCCACCGTTGGCGCCCGCGTGGTCGCCACCAAGATCGCTCGTGGGCGCCACGGCAGAGACGGAACCTCCCCGGCGCCTCTGCAGCCAGGCCACCACGGCTGCCCGCACCAGCAGCACCGCGCTGAGCCCGGCGAGAACGAAGAAAGCCGTGCGAAACACAGGGGGCTGGGCGTCCTCTGCAAAGATGGGACGAAACTCTGAGATGTACGTGGTGTAGAAGTCTCGATGCTCGTTCAGGTCGGCCAGAATCGCGAAAGGGTGAGCCCACCCGGCCCAGCCCGCCGGGTTCACCAGGCAGACCGCCATCATGGCCAGGCCCCAGCCCAGCCAGCGCGCCGCGAGCTGACGGTGGCCCGCCAACCCCTGCCCGGCGGCGACCATGAACACCGTCAGCCAACCCAGCACGAAGTAGCCGTGGACATTGACCCAGAGCAGCTGCAAGGGCAGCAGCATCCAGGCCCGCCGACCATCGCGACGGCTCACCAGCAGGACCTGTAGCAACACCGCCAGCAAGACCAGGCTCACCAACCCTGGACGAAAGACCAGCCGGTTACGGCAGGCCAACAGCCCCAGGCTGACCAGCAGCACGGTGGCACCGGGCGAGGCACCCAGGCGCCGGGCCGTCGAGGCCATGACCGCCGCCAGCAGGGCCACCAGGAGCAGCCGAGCGACGTTGACGCCGTCGGGCCCCAGGCCATCGAGGAGCCCGTGAGCCAGCACCTGAAAGCCCCACTTGTCGTGGACCGAAGGATAGTCGTGGTGCAGCTCGGAGAGCACGTTGGTCGTCGGAACCGCTCCGTGCTCGACGATCCATTCGCCGGTCGCCGCGTGGAGCCAGATGTCGAGATTGACCATGCGGAAGCTGGCCGTGCTGAGCACCACCAGGCCCAGGACCACCGTTGCCAGTCGCCACCCTCGCTTGTGATCGGTCTCCGTCATGGGCGCAGCTTATGAAACCCAGCTGACCGCCTGGCCAGGACAACTGAGTTCGGTTCTGGCAACGAGTGTTGCTCCTCGGCGGCCAGATCAACCGAGCCCCCGGTCGAGTGCAACAACGCGGAGGTCTCGACGATTCCCACAGCCCCTCGCCTCCGCTAACCTGTCCCCCCCTATGAGAGTGGATCTCGACAAATACCGCCAGGCGGGCAAGATCGCCGCCGCCGCCCGCAAGAGGGCCATTGAGTCCGTCAAGCCCGGGGTCCGCTATGTGGATGTGCTCGACAGCATCGAGGCGTACATCTTCGAGCAGGGTGCCGACCTGGCCTTTCCGGCCCAGGTCTCGGTGAACAGCGTGGCGGCCCACGACTGCGCCGCCCCCGACGACCCCAGGGTCTTCGCCGAGGGTGACGTGGCCAAGATCGACCTGGGCGTGCACATCGACGGCTGCATCGCCGACACCGCCGCCACCGCTGACCTGGGCGACAACGCCTCCCTGCTCGAGGCCTCGCGCCAGGCCCTTGAGGCCGCCATCGCCCTGGTGCAACCCGGCCGTCGCATCCGCGAGATCAGCCACGGCATCCAACAGGCCATGCACAAGCTGGGACACAAGCCCGTGGCCAATCTCACCGGTCACGGCATCGCCCCTTACACCGTTCATTGCTCGCCGTCGATCCCCAACGTGAGCGACGGCACCTCCGGCGTGCTCAAAGAAGACATGATGATCTGCATCGAGCCCTTCGCCACCACGGGCAGTGGCATGATCGTGGAGCAGGGCCAAGCAGAGGTCTTCGGAGCCAAACGCAAGCTGAAGGCTCCCCGCAATGCGGACAGCGGCGTGGTCGACCAGATCGCCGCCCGCCGAGGGCTGCCCTTCTGCCGCCGCGAGTTGGCTCGAGAGCACGGAGTGGACGTGGCCGAGCGCACACTGCGCCTGCTGCTGCGCTCCCACACGGTCTTCGGCTACCCGCCCCTGGTCGAACGCCAGCCCTGCATGGTGGCCCAGTTCGAGCACACCATGCACGTGGGCAAGGACGGCGCCGAGGTGATGACTCGCTGAACAGGGCCCCGCCCGCGAGGGTCACGGGTGCCCTTGATCACGGGCGCGCCTGTCGACGACGGGCTCGCAGGAACTTCAGCCCTTCTCGGGGTCCGTCCTCGCCGTAGTCGTGCCCCCCCGGGCCCCGGTCCCATTTCAGCTCATAGGAGCTGTCCAGGTCGGCGGCCTCTTGCATGCCCTCCACGAAGAACCGCAGCGCCGCTCGATCAAGAACCGGATCTTCGTTGCCGGACCAGAGATAGACGGGCACGCCCTTCAGCCCCGGCACCGGGTCGGGAGCCAGGCCCACCACCTCTTGGGTCTCGTCCCAGAGCGGTGCTGGCGTCCCGGACCAGGCGGCCACCGCGGCGAAGCGCTGGGGATGTCTTGAGGCCAACACCAACGCTGCGGTAGCTCCGGAGCCGTGGCCTGCCAGGTAGACCCGGTCTGCGTGAGCCCGGCCTGATGCCACCTCTCTGTCGATCAGGTCCAGGATCAATGCCTCCCCCGGCGCCTCGAGCCAGGGCACGGTGGTGCGGCACTGCACGGGGGCCAGCGGGGCCAGCAGCCTCAGCTTCCGCCGCCGAGCCTCCGTGGAGAGGGCCTCCAGCGCAGACCGCGCCAACTGCACCGCTGGACGGGGCCGCCAGCTGCCGCCGTGAAGAACGATGACCAAGGCCTTCGAACGCTCTTTGCCACCCTCCAGGGCGCCGTCCTCCCGGTCGCCGGGAGCGCTGAGAGAGGCTGACCCGCCGGATAGCGAGAGGGGTTCGGGGCATAGCAGCCCGAGGCAAGAGCTGATCAGGAGCAGAATGGTGTTCATGACAGGGTCGACGGCCCCGCCGCCCCAACGTTTCCTGGCCCCATCGATGTCTTGTGGCCTGCCTCCCGCTTGGTTACAACCTCCCGTCCCATGGATCGGTACGAGCTCCCCAGCCGTGCCAGCTCAGCAGTCGTCTGAGACGGTCCAACGTCGGGGTGTGGCTCAGCTTGGTAGAGCGCTTGTCTGGGGGACAAGAGGTCGCAGGTTCAAATCCTGTCACCCCGACCATTCATCCACCGCTTGCTGCGGTGCGACCGGCAGCCGACGCCGGACACGGCCACGAGCTCCTGGCCCCCTCCGAGGCCCTAGCGGCAAGCCTCCAACACCATGTTGGTGGGCGTCTCTGCAGCTCGACGGACCTTGCTGAAGCCACCCTGATTCAACACGTCCGTGAGCCGCGCCTGTCCTGCCTGGGCGCCCAGGGCCAGACCGACCTCTTGAGCGCGGGAGGCTGGGGTGCAGATCATGGTGGAGCCGGAGAGAACGCAGAGCGTCGCGACCACGAGGGTCGACTCCCGGGTCCCGAAGAAGACGAGCTCGTCAGCGATGGCCACCGAAGGGAACATGGTGCCAGCCACGCCCTGGCCCGTGTTGGAGGTCCAATGAAACACCGTGGCCATCAGCACGCCGCCCCCGTGCGCAGGAGCATCACTGTGATAGTGATGCTGGAGCAAGCGATGTCGATGGCAAGCAGACTCAGCAGCCTCCAGTCCGCGAACAGTCCGTCGTAGTACAGGGCGAGTGCCAGAGCGTCCAGATCAAGCCCACCACCAGACTGCCCGGAGAGGATTGGTGCGCTGCAGACACGTGGGCAGCAGGAAACCACGCCAGCCGATCTCCTCTCCCAGTGCTCCCGAGAGAAGGGCCATGAGGCCGCCCGGCACAAATGCACCCAGGCCCTCGCGGGACAACCCATGGGCTGCGATGGTGAGAGAATCAACGACCACCGGCAGGAGCAGGGCGATCGCCCACCACACTCCAGGGACCCGAACGGACACGCGGGCTCGCGGGCATCGATCCCCGTCAAGGCCAGAAGCATCCAGCCACACCAGGGCGCTCCCAAGGCGATGAGCAAGAAGGCACGAAGAGCCCTGTCGTCCAACGCGCCATGACCGACACATCGCTGATCAGGGGAGTTCTGCTCAGGCGCTACAAGTACGTGGGCTCAGAGTCCAGGTGGCCCAGCGAGCCCGGGAGCCAGATCTTCAGCTCCGGGCTGCCCGGGCCCATACCCCGAAAGCCGCACTCCCCCTCCAGAGCGAACTCGTTCTCGTCATGATCAGGCCCCCCGGCGTTCAAGAACAGCTCCGCGAGCCTGCAGGCGCCATCGTCTGGGCCGAAGCCCGCCAGCGTATCCCTGGTCGGGAGGTCAGCGGTGCCGCACAGCATCTCAGCCTCATTCGTGAGCGTCAGAAAAGGGAAGGACGATGCCTGGATGTCCTCGGAGAGCCAAGGGTGGCGGTCCGGGGTCCAAGGCGAGTAGTGGAACGCGTGTGGCCACACCTCCAGGCCCGGACCAGGCTCCGAGTCTTCGAGACCGATGATCAGACGACGCAGGGTGGAGCGAGGATGGGTGAGTTCGACGACGACCCGCGGCGCCTTGCGATGAAACACCCGGGCGAAGATCAGCAGGCCCAGGTGGCGAGCCGTCGCCTTGTCGACCTCGAAGCTCACGGCCTCCACCGGCGAGTCGCCGTAGAAGTGATAGCCCCACGTGGCGCAGAGTTGATCCGTCTCCATCGCCGCCGGCGGCGCTGGCAGCGTCTGGGCAGAGAGTGCAATCTCGTCGGACTCAGCGTCTTCGCCATACGGCAACGTGGACGCAGCGGTACCGTAGAGCGCCTCGAGATCGCAGCGGCCGCTCACGAACGTCTCCTACCTGCGACGTGACAGCCAACACCGGGCAACCCAACCCGGGAGTTCAAGATCACTGCCCCGTACCCACCAGTCCGTTCGAAGCCGAGAAGCCCACAGGGCCCACGGCATCTTGCACCCAGTACTGGGCCCAGATCTGTGTGCCGGTGGGAACGTTCTGGGGCCAGGCGAAGGGCAGCTGCAACTCGCCAGCACCGTCGGTCGCCAAGGATGACAGCACCACGTCCGGCGTGGGCACCAGCACGCCGCCCTTGAACGCGCCGTTGAGTGCGTTGAAACCCAGCACCAAGTAGGTGGAGGCAGAGGGCGCCGCCGCGGCGAGGTCCAGTGAGCCCGCCTGGGCTGCGATCAAGGCGCCCTGCGCAGAGAGCACCGGGACCCCGTTCACACCTGCCAGGCCCGGCCCGCTCACCGCCCAATCGTTGTCCACGGTAAAGGTCGTCGTCAGGTCGTCGGTCAAGCCCAGCTCGCCCATGGCCACCACGATCGAGACCGAGGTGCCCGTGGGGATGTTGCTGTCAATCTGAAAACGCAACGGCGTGGCGCTGTTGTCCGCATCAGAGAAGCCCGCCCAGGCGCCAAGGCTTACCGAGGCGGTGACCAGGGACGCGTCGGGGCTCGTGGTCGAGAGCGAGGCCGTGGCCCCGTTCGACGTGCCCATGCCGCTGTTGCGACCGCTGATGATCACCGCGACGGTCTCACCAGGCTCGAGGATGCCATCGCCGTCACCCTCGTCGATCAGCTGCAACCCCGTGGCGCGCAGGAACGGGCCGCCGGCCAAGGCCGTGACCTGCAAGGCCTCCAGGTTCTTTTGAGCCAAGGGGATGATCTTGTTCGTCGCCGGCCAGAAGCCATCGAACTGGCTGCCGATCTCAGGCGTCCAGGACATGGTGTTGTGCACGCCGTGATCCGTGTCGATGGTGATGCCGTTGGCCGGGTAGAGCAGCACAGCGCCCGGCCCGTAGGGATAGCCGTTCACCGCAGTGGCCAGAGCGCCCACCTCGTCGTAGTCGGCATCGTTCACCGGCAACGTCGACGTGTACCCCAGGGGCGCGAGCCACAAATCGGAGTAGGTGTGCATGGACAGTGCGGTGCCGAAGTCATGGGCGGCCATGAACGCCGTCATGGCTGCCACTTCTGGTTCACTGGCCGGGCCCGTTCCGCGGTAGGTGGACGACGAGGGCGTGGGGCTCGAGCCGATGTTGTCGAAACCCCACTGGAAGGGGTAGTTGCGGTTCAGGTCGACGCCCTTGGCAGACGTGCCCTGGTTGATGCGCCTGTTCTTGCGCCACATGCCGCCGCCGTTGGGGTTGTTGCGCTTGTTGTATTCGTAGCCGTCCGGGTTGACCACGGGGATGAACCAGATCTCCCGTTCGTTGACCAGGTACGTCGCCAGCGGGTCGCTGCCGTAGTTGTCGAGCAGCCAGATCAAGAAGTACAGCTGGGTCTGCATGGCCGCCGGTTCGCGAGCGTGGTGCAGCGCATCGAAACGCACCTCGGGTTCCGCTTCATCGATGCCCGGGTTGTCAGACACCTTGACCGCCCACAAATCCCGACCCTCGATGCTCAGACCCAAACTCTGTTTGGTGGTCATGATCGTGGGGTGCTGGGCCGCGAGCTGATCGAGAATGGAGACCACCTCATCGAAGATGTAATAGCCGCCCATGGATCCCTGACCGAAGGGCGGCGTGACGGTGGAGCCAGCGCTCGGTGCTGCCATCTGGGCCAACTCATCCGGGGTGGCCAGACGCGAGGCGTAGAACCGTTCCAGATCCTCTTCGATGACCTGAAAGGACAGACCACGCTGGTGTAACTCGACCAGCCCCGCGCTCCAGGCGATGACCATGGCAGACAGGCGGTCGTCTGGCGCGTCCACGATGTCGAAGCCGGCCAGGTCGACACCGGTGAGCGGCTCGGCGCTGGTGACAGCTACCAGGCGAGCCGTGTCACGACTCTCACTGACGTTGGATTGCTGGGCGGCCACGGGGGAGAGACACATGGCCAGGGCCACGCACAAGAGCACTGCAGACGGAGCAAGACGCATCAGAGCAGGATTCCAGGATCGGGGAGCGGGACAGTGTACACGGCTCCCACCGAGAGGGTCGGGGTGCCAGGCCTCAGGCCATGAGCCCCTCGTCCTCCTGAGCACCCAGCACGATGCGCCCCTCGACCAGCCGCACGGCAATGGCATTGCCCTGCCCACCAGCGGAGCCGTTCTCCTGGCGGATGATCTCCTCTGCCAAGGGAAAGCGAATGTTCTGGTCGACCAGTCGGTGCAGCTCCCGAGCGCCATAGGTGTCACAGTTGCCCGCAGCCACCAGCTCGTCGTAGACATCGTCGTCCAGGGTCAACTTGACCTGCCTGTTGGCCAGCAAGGCCTCGATCTCTGCCACATGGTGATCGATGATCGCACGGAGGGCTGTCGCCGACAGGCGGGCGAAGGGCACCACCGTGTCGATGCGGTTGACCAACTCGGGACGCATGTGATTCAACAGCACATCCCGCGGGTCGATCTGTGGTTCAGAGGGTTGACCGCCGAAGCCCATCTTTGCCGCCTGCTTCGGTTCGACGTCGATGTTCGAGGTCACGATCACGATGGCCTGGGTGAAGTCCGCGCGCCGACCATTGGTGCCAGTCAGCCGTCCCTCGTCGAAGATCTGCAGGAAGATGTCGGAGACCTTGGGGTGGGCCTTCTCGACCTCGTCAAACAGCAGCACGCAATGGGGATGGGTGCGCATGGCCGAGATGAGCAGCCCCTCTTTCTCGTGGCCCACGTACCCGGGGGGCGCGCCGATGAGGTTCGCCACCGAGTGGGGCTCCATGTACTCGGACATGTCAAAGCGCAAGAGCCTACGAGTGTCGCCAAACAGCTGCTCCGTGAGGCACTTGGCCAGGAACGTCTTGCCCACACCTGTGGGACCAGCAAAAAAGAACACGCCCAGGGGACGATTGGGATCGCTGAGCCCCGCCTTGGCGGTCAGCACCGTACGGGCGACGGCACGTACGGCCTCTTCTTGGCCGAGGACCTTGGCCTGCAGCTCGCTCTCCACGTTGAACAGATTGCGCGCGGCCTCTCCGGACATGCGTTCCAAGGGGATGCCTGTCCACTGGGAAACGGTCGTCGCCACGTCAGCAGCGGTCACCTCGATGGTGCTACCGGCTGCGGCGTCACCCGTGTAACGTTCGAGCCGCTTGCGAGCGCACGATTGATCGACCGCATCGAGCGCCTTGTCTGGCAGGCGGCGATCGAAGACGTGACGCACGGTGAGCTGCACCGCTGCCTCGATCGCTTCAGCCAGGATCTTCACCTGGTGGTGGTTCTCAAGAGACGGGCTGACCCTGGTCACGATGTCCTGGGCTTCATCCGCCGTGGGCTCCTCGACCAAGACCTTCTCGAAGCGCCGGTCGAGGGCGGGATCGCCTTCGACGTGACGACGGTACTCTTCGATGGTGGTCGCACCGACGCAGCTCAGCTCACCCCGGGCCAGGGCAGGCTTGAGGATGTTGGCCGCGTCCAGCGAGTCTCCCCCGCCGGCGGCTCCGGCCCCCACCAGTGTGTGCAGCTCGTCGAGAAAAAGGATCACCTCGGGGTGCGCCTTCAGCTCCGCGAGAATGCCCAACAGGCGCTCCTCGAACTGACCCCGGTACTTGGTGCCAGCCACCAGCGAGCCCATGGCCAGCTCAACGATGCGGCGGCCACGGAGGGGCTCGGGGCAGTCGGGCTGGGTCAGGCGCAAGGCAAAACCCTCTGCCACCGCCGTCTTGCCCACACCCGCATCGCCCACCAGCACCGGGTTGTTCTTGTTCTTGCGCAGCAGCACCTGAGAGAGCAGATCGAGCTCGACGGTGCGACCAATCAAGGGCGACGTCTGCCCGTTCGCTGCCATCTCGGTCAGGTCTCGACCGAACTCCTCCAGCAAAGGCGTGGGCGACGGCTTGGCTTCGGGCTCGGTGTGCAGGTTCTCCTGCAACGCGGCCACGTCGATATCGCGCGTGCGCATGAGCCGCATGGGGATGCTGCGCCCTTCGTTGAGGATCGCTTCGAGCAGGTGCTCGGGCTCGACCACACGGCTGCGATGGCGAGTGGCGATGCGGGCCGCGAGGTCGATGACCGTGCGACACCGCGGCGTGGGCGCCATGGAACCGCTCAATCCGCTGGTGCCGCCCTGGCGGATCGCGCTCTCCAGCACCTCCATGTACTCCATGAAGTTCACCTCGACCTCGGCGAAGGCCATGGCCAGGTTGCCCTCGTCGTCCTTGGCCAGGCCGACGAACAGATGCTCCACACCCAGGTAGCTCTGCCCCCAATCCACGGCGGCTTGAGTGGCCAGGGCGAGCACCTGCTCAGCCCGGGGTGACAGTCTCGGTAGATTCACGACGTGGCAGTCCTTCGGGGTTTCTTGCGACGGTCCCGCTTGCGCTCGAGGTCTGTTGGTGACGTAGGGATCGACCTGGTCCGCACTAGTGGGGCATGAACTCGATCAAGGTCGTGCCCACCAGAAAGCACGACCCGGGAGTGATCAGCACCTTGCCAGAGAGTTGGCGGTCACCCAGAAAAGTGCCGTTGCGACTGTCCCTGTCTTCGAGCCAGAAGTGCCGATCTTCGCGGATGATTCGGGCGTGAGCGCCAGAGACCATGGGGTCGAGGGTCAGGTAGAGATCGTTGGGCTGGCTGCGCCCGATGGTGAGCACGTCCGCGTCGACCGAACTGCGCGTGCCGTCCATGGGGCCGCCGATCACCTCGACCTGCAGGGGACCGGGCTGCTCCGGTGCGGGCTGACGCCGAACCTTGGGCGACAGATCTGTGAGGGTCGCCGTCATGCTGGGATCAAAGCCCACGTCACCACTCTCTGCGTCTGGGTCAGACTCAGCCATCGATCATCACTCCCGGTGGGCCGCAGCGCCCATTCGCTCAGCCGGGGTCGATCTTACACGGCAGAGCGGCTGCCGTGGATTCTCAAGCAAGCCGTGGCCTGACGAACCACAGCCAGCCCGGGGCTCAGCCGCCCTGGCCCCCGCGATTCAGCAGCGTCTCTGCCAGAACGGCCAGCAGCCGCTCTTCTTCGGTATGCAGAAAGAAGTGATCCCCTGGGAAGTCGTGTCGGGCAAAGCCTGACGGGCCGAACGCCTCCCACGCAGCCAGCTTGTCCTCAGGCACCTCGGGGTCGTCATGACCCGTGAACAGGGTCAGGGGCACATCCAAGGCTGCTGCATCTCCCCGGTGATAACAATCGGTGATGGCGAAGTCGGCCCGGATCATGGGCAGGAACAGGTCCATCACCTCGTCGTTTCCCAGCACCTCTGATGGCGTGCCGTTGAGTCGGCCCAGCTCAGCCAGCAGCTCCGCTCGTGGCAGATCATAGAGCGGTTTGGCGGGCGGCGGGCAGTCGGGAGCCCTGGCGCCGCCCACGAACAAGTGCACGGGGCGTGGTCCGCCAGCCCGCAACAACGAGCGGGTCAACTCCCAGGCCACCAAGGCACCCAGGCTGTGGCCGAAGATGGCGAACGGTCCGTCACCAACGCGGGGCAGCAGCGCCTCGTGCACAGCGGCAACCAAAGCGTCCATGGTGCTGAAGGGCTGCTCGCGCAGACGGCCCTCGCGCCCCGGGGCCTGCACCGCCAGCACGGCGATCGCTTCTCCCAGCCTCGCTTGCCATGGGCGAAACACGCTCGCGCCCGCTCCCGCATAGGGCAGGCAGACCAGGCGCACCTGCGCGCCCGGGCGCGGCTCCAAGAGAGGAAACCAAGGATTTCGCTGAGGCAACAGGGTGCTCCGCTGGGGACAGAACGCTAGTTGACCTGGCGCTCGCGCCCGTCCCAGAAGGGCTTGCGCAGGAGGGCCTTCTTCACCTTGCCACTGGGCGTGCGCGGCAGGCTCTTCAAGGCCTCGATCACGTGGGGCACCTTGAAGTCGGCCAGGCGAGCGCGACAGTGGTCGGTGATCTCGTGGGCTGCCAGCTCGTGCCCGGCGCGCAAGACCACGTAGGCCATGATCTTCTCGCCCCATCGGTCATCAGGGATGCCGATCACCGCCGCCTCTGCCACGGCCTCATGGCCGCACAACGCAGACTCGACTTCAGCAGGATAGATGTTCTCGCCCGCCGAGATGATCAGGTCTTTCAGGCGATCGCAGACGAAGACGCAACCTCCGGCGTCGACGCTGCCCGCATCTCCTGTGTGAACCCAACCGTCGACGAGGGTGGCTGCCGTGGCTTCCGGACGCTTCCAGTAGCCGACCATGTTCGCCGGTGAAGAGATGCACACCTCGCCCACAGCCCCCACGCCCAGAGGCTGCCCGTCCTCACCGATGATCTTGATGGCGTTCCCGGGATAAGGGCAGCCCGCGCCCGCCAGGCGAGCACCGGACGGATCGACGTGATCGGCATGGCGCAAGCACACAGCCGTATTGCCGGTCTCGGTCAGACCGTAGATCTGGGCGAAGTGACAGCCGAACGCCTCGAGCGCTCTCGAGAGCGTCGGCACGGGGATCGGTGAGCCGCCGTAGACGATCGTATCGAGGGCAGCGAAGTCCGTGTCGACACACCCAGGTTCTTCCAGCATCACCCCGATCATGGCAGGCACCAGGCAGACCTTGGTCACCTTGTGCCGCTCCATGAGTTGCAGCGCCTCCCAGGCCACGAACGTCGGCGGGATGATCGAGAGCGCGCCCGCGACGAAGCCGGTCATGGCCCACCACAGCCCGCCGATGTGAAACGCAGGCAAGGCGAACATCGACACGTCATCGGCGCTCCAGCCGATCCACTCATCACCCACCGCAGCCATGTTGGCCACCACGGCGAAGAAGCTCCGATTCGCCAACTGCACGCCCTTGGGATGGCCCGTGGTGCCGCTGGTGTACATCTGCACCACCACCTCGTCGGTGTCGTCGGGCCGACAAGGATCGTCGTCGGGCGCGTCATCGCGCCAGTTGTCATAGCGAGTCAGCCCGCCCGCTTCGCCGTCGACCACCAACATCGCCAACAAGCGCTCGTTGCCCTCCCAAGCCGAGGCCATGCGCTCCACGAACTCTGCGCCTACCACCAGCAGCTCGGCTTCACCGTCCTCGAGAATGAAGCGCACCTCTGGGGGTGCCAGGCGCCAGTTGATGCCCATGAGCACCGCGCCGGCCTTGGCCACTCCGAAGACGAACTCGTAGGCCAGCTCGGAGTCCTTGCCCAGGAAGGCCACCCGGCTTCCGGGTTTGACTCCCGCTCCATACAGGGCTTGAGCCACCCGATTCGAGCGAGCATCGAGGTCAGCCCATGTCAGCTGGCGCTCACCACACTGCATGGCCACCTTGCTCCCCAACCGGGCCCCTTGCCACCGGGCCAGCTGGGCGATGGTGTTCGGCCTGGCCTCGGCGGACATGGTCACTGGCTCTCTGTCTGGGCTCTACAGGGAATGACTGGCGACCAGGGGGTCGACTGTCCACGGTCGTGCCACGAAGTCGTAGCGCTCACATCGACATGACCGGCAAGGTACCACTTATACTCGCGACCCCACACGGCCCCCATGCTTCCCCCCACGGATGGCTTGCCCGATGAACCATGAGCAGCCCCGCGACCGCGAGGACCTGTTGGCCGTGCCCAGCGTCTACCCCGTGTCGGCCGAACTGCTGGCCCGGGTGCAGGCGCCTTACAAGCCCCACTGCCGCTACATCACCTCCGCCTCCGTCGAGCGCATGGATGACCCAGGGGGGCAGAAGCTGGTCGAGGCCCGAGCACACTTCGCCATCGCCGAGTCCTGCTACATCGACGACACCGGGCACTTCAACTCGGTGGAATTCAACCTCTGCTACAACCAGCTGATCTACACACTCATCGCTCAGTGTGCCGCTGAGAACCTGCTCGATGCTCTGGGCGACATGACCGCCGAGAGCTTTTACGAGCGCATGTTGCCCGACGTGCTCATCCACGACTTCTCCTGCAGGTTCGCCCGCCCCATGGACCGGCATGCCTTCGAAGGCACGCTCACGGTTGTCGAGGCCACAGACCACGAGCACATGATCCTGCTGCGCACGCAGTGCAAGTTCACTGACAACAAGGGCGGGCGCAGTCTGGGCAACGTCTCCCTGGCCATCGTCAATCCACAGGGCACCCACCAGGACCCTCACAACGAGGGCCCGAAGACATGACGGCCCCCAGCCTGACCGGCGCCGCTGAGGGCCCGGAGCCCACGCTCGATGTCCAGTTTCTGGAGCGACTGGGCCAGGCACCGTTCAGTGAGGTGCGCAGGCTGCTCGTCGAATACGCGTGCCAGCTGGCCAGCGACTTTCTGGGCCTGCCTGCCGAGCGGTCCATGGGTCCTCACGATGGATTTCTCGACCTGGGCTTCAACTCGCTGCGGGCCATCGACTTCAAGGTGCTGCTGGAGCGACGGCTGGGTTGCGTGCTGCGCTCCACGGTGCTCTTCGATTGCCCCACCCCCGACACACTCGTCGATCATCTGCAGCCCGCCCTGGCTGAACAGGCCGGTCAGCGAGTCCTGTCGCCCCGGGAAGACTCATCGAGTGGCAGCGCCGCCAGCGAACCCCAGGGCAGCGGCAGCAGCGACCCCGCCGAGATGAGTGCGGACGAGTTGCGCGGCGCTCTGGCCCGGCAGTCGGCCCGCCTGGCCGCGCTTGAAGAGCTGCGCACCGAACCCATCGCCGTGGTGGGGTACGCCTGTCGCTTCCCAGGAGCCGACGACCCCGAAGCGTTCTGGCGCCTGCAGAGCGACAAGCTCGACGCGGTCACTAAGGTGCCTGCTTCGCGCTGGGACATCGACCACTTTCAGGACGACGACCCCGCCGCCAAGGGCAAGATGATCAGCCGCCGGGGAGGCTTCGTCGGCGACATCGCCAGCTTCGACGCCCGCCTGTTCGGCATCTCACCCATCGAAGCCTGCTCCCTCGACCCACAGCAGCGCCTGCTGCTCGAAGTGAGCTGGCAGGCCCTTGAACGAGCCTCCATCGCACCGGACAGCCTGGCCGCCAGCCCCACCGGTGTGTTCATCGGCAGCCGCGGGTCCGAGTACTACGACGCCGACGGCCAACATCAGGCCGAAGACGCAGACGCCTACTTCGCCACGGGCAATTCGCTCAGCACCATGGCCGGCCGGATCAGCTACCTGCTCGGCTTCAGCGGACCGTGCTTCGCTCTCGACACCGCCTGCTCGTCAGGCCTGGTGGCCGTGCACCAGGCCGTGCAGAGTCTGCGCCGAGGTGAATGCAGCGCGGCCCTGGCCGGAGGCGTGAACCTGCTGCTCGACCCGTTCGGCAGCATCGCGGTGAGCAAGGCCTCCATGCTCTCTCCCGATGGCCTGTGCAAGACCTTCGATGCCTCCGCCGATGGCTACGTGCGCAGTGAAGGCTGCGGCATCGTGGTGCTCAAACGACTCTCTCGCGCCAGGGCTGACGGCGACCCCATCGTGGCCCTGATCAGAGGCACGGCGATCAACCAGGACGGCGCCAGCGGAGGGCTCACCGTGCCCAGCGGCGCGGCCCAGACCGCGGTCATCCGGCTGGCCCTGGCCTCTGCCGGTGCCACCCCTGGCGACATCGACTTCGTCGAAGCCCACGGCACGGGGACGTCCCTCGGCGACCCCATCGAAGTGGCCGCCCTCGACACGGTCTTCGGCCCCGGACGTCGACCTGACCAGCCCCTGGTCGTGGGCTCGGTCAAGACGAACATCGGTCACGGCGAGACCGCCGCGGGCATCGCCAGTCTGATCAAGGTCATCACGGCCCTGGAGCATGGGGCGATCCCCCCGCACCTGCACCTGCACGAGCCGAGCCCGCACATCCCCTGGGACGAGACGGTCATCGACGTGCCCACGACTCTGCGCCCTTGGGCCAGAGGTGTGCGACCACGCCTGGCCGGGGTCAACTCGTTCGGTTTCAGCGGCACCAACGCCCACGCCGTGGTGCAGGAGGCGCCGCTGCAACAAGAGCAGCCACCGAGCCCCCCGCGACAGAGTGAGCTCCTGTGCCTCTCGGCCCGGGACGAGGACGCACTGCGCGCCACCGCGTCCCAGCTCGCGGCACACCTGGGCGAACACACGGAGCAGAGCATGGCCGACGTCTGCCACACCATGAACGTGGGTCGGGCCCAGTTGCCCCGCCGGGTGGCGTTCACTGCGAGCAATAAAGAAGAGCTGCTCAGCACCCTCTCCGCCGTGGCCGCGGGGAGCGATGAGCTGCCCTCCGTGCGCATCCCTGCCCAGCCCCCGCGCATCGCCTTCTTGTTCACGGGACAGGGCTCACAGTACCCAGGCATGGCCCACGGCCTCTACCAGACCGAGCCCGCCTTCCGCAGCGCGCTCGACGACTGTGCGGCGGTTCTCGACCCACTGCTTCCCGTACCCTTGACCGAGCTGCTCTGGGGGACGCACACCGAGCTGCTCTCCCGCACCGACTGCACCCAACCCGCGCTCTTCGCCATGGAGGTCGCCCTGGCCAGCCTGTGGACGAGCTGGGGCATCACCCCGGCCTGGGTCGCAGGACACAGCGTGGGCGAGTATGCGGCGGCCTGTTGTGCAGGCGTCTTGACTCTCGAAGACGGTGCGCGCCTGGTCGCCGCACGAGGCCGGCTCATGGTCGAGCTGACCGAACCCGGCCACATGATCGTGGTCAGCGCAGACGCCGATGCCCAGGCCGTACAGGACGTGCTGTCAGCCCACGCCGGGCAGCTCTCCGTGGCCGCACACAACGGGCCGCGACAGCTGGTGCTGGCAGGATCCCACGACGCCATCGCCGCGGCCACCGAGGCATTGACCGCTGCGAAGCTGCGGGTGACCGCGCTCGACGTCTCCCACGGCTTTCACTCGCCCTTGATGGAGCCCATGCTCGCACCCTTCGCTGCGGTCGCCAAGGAGGTGACTTTCGGCGCTCCACAAGTCGGCTTCGTCTCCTGCCTCACCGGCGGCCCCGTGAACCGCGAGCTGACCGATCCCGACTACTGGGTGCGGCACGTCTCCCAGCCCGTGCGCTTTGCCGACGCCATGTCGGCCCTGGAGTCGCAGAGCTGCGACATCATGATCGAGATCGGGCCCTCGCCCACACTGCTGGGCATGGCTCGGCGGGTGATCCAGGGTGGCGCCACCGCCTGGTTGCCCAGCCTGCGCCCGGGCCTCGACGACGGCGCGGTGCTCATGGCCACCCTGGGCCAGGCCTGGATGGCTGGCGCTCCCGTGAGTTGGCCAGGCGTGCAGCGGGGGCACGTGCGCCGCCGGTTGCTCTTGCCGACCTATCCATTTCAGCGGGAACGATTCTGGCTTTCACCCCAGCGGCCGCAACGGCCCGATCTTGTGGCTGGCGAGCAGATCCATCCCCTGCTGGGTATGCCCCTCGACGTCGCCACCCTGGTCGATGGTCAGCGGGTCTTCGCCACAGCCCTGTCCGCCAGCGAACCCGAGTGGCTGGCAGAGCACACGGTCTACGAGAGCACGGTGACCCCTGTGGCTGCCTACGCCGAGTGGGCCTTGGCAGCGGCTCGCGAGCTGGGCCTTGAGACTCCCTGCAGAATAGAGCGCCTCGAAGTGGTCGCCGCCCTCGTGCCCGATGACGCGGGCGTTGCCGTACAGCTGGTAGCCACGCCCGACGATGAGGGGCTGTCGTTTCAACTCTTCGCCCGCCCCCTGGCCAGCGGCGATGACGGCTCGGGCAGCAGCGCTCCCTGGAGGCTCCACGCTGAGGGACGGGTGGTCGCGGACAGCGACGATCTGCCAGACGCCGTGGACATCGAAGCCATGGCCGCTCGCTGCACGGACAGCCAGGACGTCCCCGAGTTCTACGCGCTCTACAACGAGATCGGCCTGGGCTACGGCCCGCGCTTTCGCCCCATCGCAGAGATGTCCCGGGGAGACGGAGAGGCCTGGGTGCACCTGGTGCTCCCCGAAGGTTCCCCGGCGGCAGACGAGTTCGTGTTGCACCCCGTGCTCCTGGACGGCTGCTTCCAGAGCTGTCGCACCGTGGCCCTGCTCCACGACCTGACGGACATGTACCTGCCTCTGGGCATGGACGCCGTGCGCATACATGGCCGCCACGCAGCGACCTCGGCGCACGAGGGCTGGTGGGTGCACATCCAGATGGGCTCGGTCAGTGACGATGGCCGGGCCCTGGTGATGCACATCGCCATCTACGACAGCACGGGTCAGCCCCTGGCCACCGTGGACAGCCTGCGCCTGATCGTGGCCAGCAGATCCGCCTTGATGGCCGCCACCGACCCGCTGAAGACCCTGGCCCACCAGGTGAGTTGGGAGGCCCGGCAGCGTCAGACCATCGCCGATGGAAACGCAACCGGGCATTGGCTCGTCCTCGCCGACGAGGGCGGATTCGGACACGACCTGGCTCAAGAGATCGAGCTGCAAGGGGGGCTGGCCCTCGTGGTGCGGCGCCGCGAGTTGGCAGCCGACGACCCGGCAGCGTGGGCGGCGGTCTTCGATGAGCTGAACGATCCCCACCGACCCTGCCGAGGCGTGGTGCACCTCTGGGGCATGGACGGCGCTGGCGCCGACCCCGTCGACCCCGCAGCCCACCTGGCCGCCTCCGGCTCCCTGCTGGCGCTGGTGCAGAACATGGCCCTGGCGCCGAACCGGATCGCGCCGCGCCTCTATGTGGTGAGCCGTGGCGCGGTGCCTGCCTCCGGGCTGCCCGAAGCGGTCGACCTGCCCGCCGCGGCCTTGTGGGCCCTGGCTGGCACCGTCGCCCTCGAGCACCCCGAGTGGTCCGTGACCCGGGTCGATCTCGACCCTCTGGCGGGCAGCAGCGAGGCGAGCGACCTGTGCGTGGAGATGTTCGCCGACGACAGCGAGACCCAGCTAGCCTGGCGCGGCGGAGAGCGTCGAGTGGCCCGGCTCATCCGCCGCCCTACAGCCCTGCCCGCGGACGGCCTGACCCCCCCGAAGAACGGTAGGCCATGGCGCTTGGGGCTCTCGTCGTTTGGCGTGCTCGACAACCTCACCTGCATGCCCTGCGAGCGGCGGCCCCCCGGCCCGGGCGAAGTCGAGATCGCCGTGAGCCACGGCGCCTTGAACTTCAAGGACGTGATGTTCGCCCTGGGACTGCTGCAAGACCACACAGGCATCTCCGACGGGCGGCAGCAGACCTTCGGCCTCGAATGCGCAGGCCAGGTTCTTGCGCTGGGCGAAGGCGTCAACGCCTTCTCTGTGGGGCAGCGGGTCATGGCCTCGGCGTCCGGCTCCTTGACCAGCCACTTGACCTTGCACGCGAGCGGCGTGGCGGCCGTGCCAGACAACATCGACATGGCCACCGCCGCGTCGGTGCAGACCGTGTTCCTGACCACGCTATACGGTCTCGTGCATTGCGCCCAGCTGAAGCCAGGCCAGCGCGTCTTGATTCACGCCGCGGCCGGGGGCGTGGGGCAGGCGGCCATTTCGGTTGCGCAGCGAGCCGGGGCCGAGGTCTACGCCACCGCCAGCCCGGGCAAGTGGCCCCTGCTGCGCCGCCAGGGCGTGACCCACGTCTTCTCATCCCGGGACGCCCAGTTCGCCACGGCTGTGCACGAACTCACCGACGGCCAGGGAGTTCACGTCGTGCTCAACAGTCTGGCCGGCGAGATCATCGAAGCCAGCCTCGACGTGCTCTGCCAGGGCGGCCACTTCGTCGACATCGGCAAGCTGGACAGCTGGCCTGCCGAGCGCATGGCCAGCGCCCGCCCCGACGTGCACTACCACGCCTTCGACATGGCCGAAGTGCTCGACGCAGACCCAGCCTTGCTGCGCTCTCTGCTCGACGGGCTGTGCGACGGGCTAGCCGACGGCAGCTTGACCCCTCCACCCCTGCGAGTGTTCCCCTTCGCTGACGGAGTCGAAGCCCTGCGGTTGTTGGCCAGCGCCCGCACGGTGGGCAAGCTGGTGCTGGCCATGCCAACAACGGCCGCCGGCCCCCACGGAGCCAAGACGCCTGCACCGCTCACGGGCACCTGGTTGATCACAGGAGGCACGGGGGCCCTGGGTCGCCACGTGGCCCACGGGCTCGTGGACCAGGGCGTGCCTCACGTCGTGCTCGGCGCCCGGAGCGCACCTGGCGACGAGGCAGCGCCAGACATCGCAGCCCTCCGAAAGAGCGGCGCACAGATCGACGTCGTCTCTCTCGACGTGACGGACAGCGCCGCGGTGCAGACCCTGGTCACGTCCTTGGCCCCCACCCTGAGCGGGGTGGTGCACGCGGCGGGCGCGCTCGACGACGGCATGCTGGTCAACCAGACCTGGGAGCGCTTCGAGAAGGTCATGGCCCCCAAGGTCAGGGGCGCCTGGGCCCTGCACGGGGCCACCCGGGCCCTGCCCCTCGAACACTTCATCATGTTCTCGTCCATGGTCTCGCTCGTGGGCGCCCAGGGACAGGGCTCCTACGCAACCGCCAACGGCTTCATGGATGCTCTGGCCGAGCACCGTAGGGCCGCTGGTCTGCCAGCCCTCTCCATCGCCTGGGGACCCTGGTCCGGCGACGGCATGGCCTCGGGCAGCGCGGCGAGAAACAAGGCCCGCTTCGCCGACCTGGGCATCGGCTCGGTGGGTCCAGAGCAAGGCACCGCCACCTTGGCCCGACTGCTCGGGGACGGGGCCGCGAACAACCGCCGTCCGGCCATGGTGGGTGTGCTGCCGGTGACCTGGTCCCGCTTCCTGGCTCGGTTCCCCGGGGACCGCGCGCCCCCGTTCTTCGCCTCCCTCGCGCGCACAGGCGCGGCGGTTCGCCAGCAGTGTGACCCCCTCTTGGAGCAGCTGGCTCAGGCCACCGATGCTGACGCTGCGTCAGAGCTGCTGCGCCAGTTCGTGGGCGGCCAGCTGGCCAAGGTCATGGGCTTCGGCTCGGCGTCCCAGATCGATCCCGAGCAGGAGTTCGTGGATATGGGCGTCGACTCCTTGCTCGCCGTCGATCTGCGCAACCGCCTGGAGGCCGCCTTGTCACAGCCCCTGCCAGCCACGCTGCTGTTTGACCACCCCACCTTGGGCGCCCTGGTCGCAGAGCTACTGGCTGCTCGGGCGCAGGTTGACGACCACGCACCGGACGAACAGGCCATGCTGGACGAGATCGAGCAGCTCTCCGACGAAGAGGTCGAGGCACTGCTGGCGGCCGAAGACGAGCATGACTGACGAGCCTGGCCGCAAGGAGCAGCTGTCCCCGGCGCGCAGAGAGCTGCTCCGTCGACGGCTGGCCCGGCGCTCTGAGCTGCAGCCGCCGCCCGGCCCCCAGCGCGGCGAGGCAGGCACCGGCCCGCAGCCACTGTCGTTCGCGCAGGAACGGTTCTGGTTCCTGGAGCAGCTCGAGCCTGGATCCGCCGACTACTCCATGACCGGCGTGGGCCGGCTGATCGGCCGTCTCGAGCTCTCGGCGTTGCAGCGCGCGCTCGACGACCTGGTCGCCCGCCACCACGGGCTACGCATGATCTTCCCCGCCCAGGACGGCGTGCCTCGCCAGCAACTGTCCACACAGCAGACCTGCGAGCTGGAGCAGATCGGACTAGAGCACGTGCCCCCCGCAGAGCGAGACGAGGCCCTGCGAGAACACACGAAACAGCTGCATGAGCGAGGCTTCTCACTCAGCGACGGGCCGCTGTTTCGCGTCGTCTTGATGCACTTCACATCCGAGGACCATGGGCTGGCCCTCTCCATGCATCACATCGTCTCCGACGGCTGGTCGCTCTCCGTGCTGCTGAACGATCTGGCGGTGCTCTACAACGGGTACAAGCGTGGGCAGCCTGCGCGGCTCCCCGAGCTGGCCGTGAGCTACGCAGACTGGGCCCACTGGCAGCGAGCGCGGTTGTCCGGCGAGCGATTGAGCCAGCTCACGGAGCACTGGCGAGAGGTGCTGTCTGGAGCGCCCTCGCACATCGACCTGCCCCACGATCTGTCGCGCCCCGCTGTCCCCGGTCATGGAGGCGCGACCCAGCACCATGAGCTGCCCGCAGCACAGGTCGCCGACCTCGACGGCCGCTCGAAGCAGCTGGGCGCCACCCGCTTCGTCATCTTGCTGGCGGCGTTCCAGGCATACCTGCTACGCATCACTGGTGAGACCGACCTGGTTCTGGGCACATCCATCGCCAATCGAGACCACGTGCATTTGCGCCAGGTCGTGGGTCCCTGCCTGAACACCCTGGCCCTGCGCACCCGCTGCGATCCCCTGCAGAGTTTTGCCGAGCTGGTGCAGGCCACTCGGGTCTCGGTGCACGGAGCGTTGTCCCACCCCGAGTTGCCCTTCGAGAAACTGGTCGACGCCCTGCAGCCCGTGCGCGATCCCAGCCGTTCGCCCATCTTCAACGTCTTCTTCGACATGGCCGTGCCCCTGCCCGAGCCCTCCTGGGACGGGATCGAGCTGTCCGCGGTGGAGTTCGAAAGGGGCACGGCGCTGTTCGACCTGGCCCTCGCCGTCGAGGACCGAGGCGGCACCATCCGCTGCGCCCTGCAGTTCAACACGGAGCTGTTCTTGCCCGAGACCGCGGCCCGCCTCTGGCATCACTTCGAGGTGCTGCTGGGCTCGGCCTTGAGCGACCCCCAGCGGCCCCTCGCCGAGCTGGCCCTGCTGGAGGGATCAGACGAGGAACAGCTGCAGCAATGGGCAGACGAGAGCCGCCTTGATCACGACCGAAACGCCTGGGTGCACCTGCAGATCCAGACTCAGGCGGCGGCCACTCCCGACACCACGGCGCTCATCGAGGAGGGGCGCCACAGGAGCTACGGCGAGCTCGATGCCGCGGCCAACCTGCTGGCCTGGCGCCTCGCTGGCCTGGGAGCAGGGCCCGACGTTTTGGTAGGCGTGTGTCTGCCCCGCAGCAGCAACGTGTTGGTGACCATCCTGGCCATCTGGAAGGCCGGCGCCGTGTACCTACCCCTCGACCCGGACGACCCACCCGAGCGCCTGGCCATGATCGCTGACGACGCTCGCGCTCCCGTGATCGTGACCTTGTCCAACCTCGCCGAGCGCTTTGAAGACCTGGCCTGCGAGCTGCTGTTCCTGGACGGGCCGGACGACACAACCGACGACGTCGACCATCGGGCCGCGCCTCCCCATGTGGAGACGTCCGGTGAAGACCTGGCGTACGTCATCTTCACCTCGGGTTCCACCGGCGAGCCCAAGGGCGTGATGATCCGCCACGCCGCCCTGACCAACCACATCGCCTGGGTGCGCGCGGCCTTCGACATCAGCCCTGCTGACCGCTTCGTGCTGCGTACGCCGTTCAGCTTCGACGCGTCCCTCTGGGAGATCGTCCACCCGTTGGTGTCCGGTGCGTCGCTGGTGGTGGCCCGCCCGGGACTGCAGCGGGACCCGGCGGCTCTGCTGGCGCTGGTGGCAGACGAGGCTGTCACCGTGCTGCAGACCGTGCCCTCCATGTTGCGCACCTGGCTCGACGAGCCTCGCTTCGGACAGGCCACCGCGCTGCGCCATCTGATCTGCGCGGGCGAGGCCCTCCCTCCCGATCTGGTGACGCGCTTCGACGAGCGCTGCCTGACCGCCGGCATGCCCACCCGTCTGCACAACCTCTACGGGCCGTCCGAAGCCACCATCGATGCCACCATGCACAGCTGTCCCCGCGGCCACGACGGCGATGGCCTCGGTCACGGAGCGGTGCCCATAGGACGGCCTGTCAGCAACACGGCGGTGCACGTTCTCGACCAGGATCGGCGGCTCGTCCCCGTGGGCGTGGTGGGCGAGCTGGCCATCGCCGGGGCGGGGCTGGCGGCGGGCTACCTGAACCGTCCCGACCTGACCAGGAAGCGCTTCGTGCCCAACCCGGTGGGCGAAGGCCTGATCTACCTCACGGGCGATCTGGGCAAGCGCCTGCCTGACGGGACTCTCGAGTACGCAGGCCGGGTCGACAACCAGGTCAAGGTGAATGGCTTTCGCATCGAGCTGGGCGAGATTGAAGCGGTCCTGCGAGAACACCCCCAGGTGACCGACGGGGCCGTCATCGCCGACGGTCCCAGCGGTGAGCAGCGCCGCCTGCTGGCCTACGTGGTGCCCCGGACTGGCCCGGCCCCTTCGGGCCCAGAGCTACGGGAGTTCTTGGAGCGGCGCCTGCCCCGCTACATGTTGCCTGCTGCGTTCTTGTTCCTGGACGCAGTGCCGCGCACGTCGAGCGAGAAGCTCGACCGCCGAGCCTTGCCACGACCTGAGACCCTGCGCCCGGAGCTGCCTGGTACGTTTGAGCCGCCGGTCACTCCTGGTGAACGCGCAGTGGCCAAGATCGTGGCCGAGCTGCTGGAGATCGACAGGGTCGGCTTGCACGACGACTTCTTCGCCCTGGGTGGCCACAGCCTCCTGGCCACCAGGCTCTCGGCACGCCTGGCCGAAGCGTTCGCCGTCAAGATCCCGTTGATGGACTTCTTCGAGCGACCCACCGTGTCTGACCTCGCGGCCCTGGTAGCCACGGGCCAACGCTCAGACGACGACGCCATCGCCGTGGCGCCCGCTCAGGATGATCACCCGGTGAGCTTCGGCCAGCAGCGGTTGTGGTTTCTGTCCCAGCTCGAACCCCAGGCGACCCACTACCACATGACCGGGGCGCTGCGTTTGCGGGGCGCGCTCGACGTCGGTGCTTTGCAGGCCGCCCTCGACGCCCTCATCGCTCGCCACGACGCCCTGCACACGGCCCTACGCTGGGGAGCTGGCACTCTGCGCCAGGTGCTGCTCCCTCCCGCGTCGGTCACGCTCACTCGGATGGACCTGTCGGCGACGGCTGGGCGACAGCCACAACGAGAGGCGCTCCACGATGCACTCGATGCATTGAGCCAGCAGCCCTTCGACCTGGCCACCGCGCCGTTGCTGCGAGGCGCCCTGCTGCACCTCGGCCCAGACGATCATGTGCTGGCACTCTGCCAGCATCACATCGTCTCTGACGGGCGCTCGCTCCAACTGCTGCTCAACGATCTGGGCCCCCTCTACGACGCTGCTTGCCGGGGCTTGCCTTCCCCGCTGCCGCCGTTGCCCTTCGGCACCATCGACCATGCCCACTGGCAACGGCAGCGGCTCACCGAGCAGCGCTTGCGTGCAGAGCTGAGCTGGTGGGAGCAGACCCTCGCCGGTGCGCCCTCGGGCCTTGACCTGCCCACCGACCATCCCCGTCCCCGCACACCCTCTCACCAGGGACACCTGACCTCGCTGGCCGTCAGCGATGACCTGGCCCTGGGCCTGCGCGATCTGGCCAGCGCCCAGGAGACCACGCTCTTCGCCGTGCTCGCCGCCACCACGGCCCTGTGGCTGAGCCGCCTCACGGGCGAACGGGATGTGGTCATGGGCAGCGCCGTGGACCAGCGCACGCGCCCCGAGCTCGAACCACTGCTGGGCTTCTTCGTGAACATCCTGCCCCTGCGCCTCGATCTGGATTCAGGTGGCGGCTCTGCCAGCGGGCCAAACGGCGGGCGCGAACCCAGCTTCGCCGATCTCGTTGCCAACACCCAACGCACAGTGGGCGCGGCCCTGTCTCATCGCGAGTTGCCATTCGAACATCTGGTCGATCAGCTGGCGCCCGATCGCGCGGGCAGCGCTCCGCCCCTGTTCAACGTGTCCTTCGACCTGCTCTCCGAGGCCAAGCTCGACGACGCTCTGCCAGGCCTGGCTGTCGAGGCCGTGGACTACGACCCGGGGACATCCAAGCTCGATCTGGCCGTGGCCATCGAAGAGCGGGGCGAAGCGTTGCAGGTCTGGATCGAAGCCAGCGCAGACCTGTTCGAGAAGGACACCGTCCGCCGACTCTGGCGCCACTGGGAGACCTTGGCCGCCGATCTCGTGGCCCACCCGCAGCGTTCCATCGCGTCGGCGCAGCTGCTGTCCCGCGATGAGCGAGCCTGGCTGCTGGACGACTGCCAGCCCGACGCGACGCCGACGAGCGAGAGCGCCCCGACCTTGGCTCAGCTGATCAGCGCCGCCCATGAACAGCCCGACGCTACGGCATTGATCTGGGGCGATCAGGCCGTGAGCTACGCCGAACTGCTGCAGCGGGTGCAGGACATCGCCGGGCAACTGGCAAGCCAGCAAGTGGGCGCGGACGCGCTCATCGCCCTCCGCCTGCCCCGCTCCCCTGATCAGCTCGCTTGCCAGCTGGCTTGCTGGTGGATCGGCGCCTCCTGGCTGCCTCTCGATGTGGACGACCCGCCCCTCCGTCGCCAACAGCTCCTGAACGCCGCGAAGCCCTCGCTGGTGGTCGTGGATACGGCTAGCGCTGTCCCCCAGCGGGGCGACGCCCCCCCGCTGAGCGACGCCGCAAGTACTCCTGGGACACCCGCCGTCTTCGTCCTCGACAGCTCCGGGGAGCGAAGCTCCAAGAGCCAAGCACTGCCCCCCGTGCAGCCACAGGTTGAGCACGCCCAGGCCTACGTGATCTTCACTTCGGGTTCGACGGGAATGCCCAAGGGTGTGTCCGTCTCCCACGGCGCCCTGACCCGGGTGCTGTCGTCGTTGCATGAGCAGCTTCGGCTCACCGTCGACGACTGCATGGTGCAGCGCATCCCCTGGACGTTTGACGCCTCGCTGCAAGAGCTGCTGCTGCCCCTCTGGGGACGGTGCCCTCTGGTGATCGCCACAACAGGTCAATGCGGCGACCCGGACACCATGGCCAAGCTGGTAGAAGAGCAAGGCGTCACGGTGCTGCTGGGCGTGCCATCGTTCGTGGGTGCGCTGCTCACTCGGCTGCGCCCAGGACGCAACCGTCTGCGACTCGTGGGCTGCGGCGGAGAAGCCCTCCCTGCAGACATGCTCACCAAGCTCCGCAGCGCCGTGACAGGGGACGCTGAACTCCTCAACCTGTACGGCCCCACCGAGGCCACCATCACTGCCATCACACAGCGTTACCCCGTCGGCGCAGCCCTCTCGACACTGCCCTGGCTCAGCACCCTGCCCCTGGGCCGCCCCCTCCCCGGCACACAAGCACACGTGGTCGACGAGCAGGGACGGCTGCTGCCCGTGGGCGTCGTCGGTGAGCTGTGTCTCGCGGGCCCATGCCTTGCGACGGGTTACTTGCACGACCCACAAGCCACTGCCGCTGCGTTTGTTTCCAATCCGTTCGAGCACTGCGACGATCCAGGCTCGCGGGGCGTGAACGGCGCACGGCTCTACCACACCGGCGACATGGTGCGGCGACTGTCCACAGGGGCGTTGGTGTTCGTCGGGCGCAGAGACAGCCAGGTGAAAGTCGCCGGGCATCGGGTGGAGTTGGGAGAGATCGAAGCGCTGCTGTCCACCCACCCCCAGGTGAGCGGGTGTGCCGTGGGAGCAGTAGGTCAGCGAGCAGCTGAGTTACGATTGGTGGCCTGGGTGAGCCGTGAGGGCTCGGGTGAGCTGAGCCACTCCGCTCTGCGACAGTGGTTGGGGGAGCGTCTGCCCCAGGCCATGGTGCCCAGCAACATCGATGTACTCGACGAGCTGCCCCGCACGCACACAGGCAAGGTGGACCGGTCCGCCCTGCTGGCCAGGGCCGCAACGCCAGCATCATCACCAACGCCGAGCGGCGAGAGTGAAGCCCCGGTTGCCGAGCTGGTGCAGATCTTCGAGGAGCTGCTGGGCCCAAGCGCGGCAAAGCCCCACGTTGATTTCTTCGCGGCCGGGGGACACTCGCTGCTGGCCATCGAACTCTCAGACCGCATCGCCTCTCGCCTGGGTGAGCCGCTGGCCGTGAAGACCATCTTCGACCGACGGACGCCGAGCGCTCTGGCCGAGACAGTGCACCGGCGACGGTGCGGGCTGGACGAACTCTCTGCCGAGACCGTCGACCTCGTTGCGATCGCCCAGCTCGACCCGGACGTGCGGCCGAGCGCTCGCGCCGCCGCCCATCCTCCCGCCGAGATCCTGCTCACCGGTGCCACGGGTTTCCTCGGCGCCCATCTCCTGGCCGAGCTGATGCAACACGGCCGGGCCCGGGTGCATTGCCTCGTGCGCGCGGCCGACGGCGCCGCAGCCACTCAACGAGTGCTCGCCAACCTGCGACGTTTCGACCTCGCCGACGGCGTGGACAGCTCGCGCATCGTGGCCTTGCCAGGCGATCTCTCCGCGCCCCGACTCGGCTTGGACACCGAGACGTGGGAGCGCTTGGCCAACAGCCTCGACATGGTCCTGCACAACGGCGCGGCGGTGGACTTCTTGCAAGGCTATCGAGCGCTCGCTGGCCCGAATGTCGCCGGCACTGCCAGTGCCCTGGCCCTGGCCGCACGGGCAGGTGCTCCCCTGCATTTCGTCTCGACGTTGGGCGTGCTCATGGCGCCCTCCGTGGCCCACCGCGCAGGCCTGGACGAAGACGTGGCCATGGCCGACCTGGTCGACGTGGAGGGAGGCTACGAGCAGACCAAGTGGGTCGCTGAAGTGCTCGTGGCCGAGGCAGGCCACCGAGGCCTGGCCGTGGCCATCCATCGTCCGGGACGCATCGCCGGCAACACGCGCAGCGGACACTGGGCGGCAGACGACGTGGCCGGGCGTTTCCTGCGAGGCGCCATGGCACTCGGCGCCTGGCCAGGGCTGTCCGCGCCCATCGACCTGAGCCCGGTCGACTGGGTCGCCGCCTCCATCGTGCATTTGGCCCTGCACCGTTTGCCACAAGGCGAGGTCTATCATCTGGTCCATCCCCAGCCGAGCTCGCCCGAGCTGTTCGTGCGCGCGGCAGAACGACGTGGCGTGGTCCTGGACAGGGTCTCCCCAGAAGAGTGGCGGCGACGAGCCCTCGAAGCTGGGCGTACGGACACAGACCACCCCCTGCACCTGCTGCTGCCCCTGCTGCACACGGACGAGGGTCGGGAGATCGGCGAAGCAGACATGGTCCCGGAGGCGGCCCTGCCCCCCATCGGTAGCGCGTTCACCCAGGCCGCCCTGCGCGACGGCCCGCCCTGCCCCACCATCGACCAACACCTGATCGACCGCTGGCTAGATAGACTCTTGGCTACCGGCCCCACCGCCACACGGGAGTCTCCCCCATGACTCAGTCGCTCTACCTGATCAACCCGGCCGCAGACTTCCCGACTTACTACGGTGCCGAGGTGTACGCAGGACGGGGTTATCGCCCGGCGGTGGGCTTGGCCGATCTGGTGGTGCCCACCTTGGCGGCCATGGTCCCGGAGAGCATCCCGGTGACCATCTGCGACGAGCATCTCGAGCCGGTAGACTTCAACACCGACGCCGACGTGATCGGCATCACGGGCAAGATCAGCCAGTGGGGACGGACCAAGTCGATCGCCGCCGCGTTTCGTCGTCGAGGCAAGACGGTGATCATCGGCGGACCCAACGCGTCACTGTGTCCGGAGATCGTGCGCCCCCACTGCGACGTGCTGGTGTGCGGCGAGATCGAAGACATCGCCGAGGAGTTCTTCGCCGACCTGGCGGAGGGGCAGCTGCTCGAAGAGTACGAAGGCACGCGCCCCGACCTGTCGATCACGCCCGTCCCTCGCTGGGACCTCTACAGCCGCTACAACGACCGGGTGCTCACGGCCACGTTGCAGACCGCGCGGGGCTGCCCCTTCGAGTGCGAGTTCTGCGACGTGATCCAGTACGTGGGGCGCAAGCAGCGGCACAAGCCCATCGCCCACATCATCGATGAGCTGGAGATGATTCACCGTCACGGCTATCGCAGCCTGCTGCTGGCCGATGACAACACCACCGCCAACAAGGGCTGGGTGGCCGAGATGTTCGAGGCGGTGGGCGCCTGGAACGAGAGCAAGGGCAGCGAGCGCATCGCCTTCAGCACCCAGCTCTCCATCGAGGCGGCCCGGGACGACGAGCTGCTGTCCCTGGCGGCGCGTTCTGGTCTCTCCCACGTCTTCATCGGCATCGAGACGCCCAACCAAGAGAGCCTGGCGGGGACGGGCAAGCCCCAGAACCTGGAGCGCAACCTGCGCAGCACCAGCCAGGAGAACCCCACCCTGACCGACCAGGTGCACCGCTTCATGACCCACGGCATCGGCGTCACCGGCGGCATGATCTGCGGCTTCGACTGGGACGACACGGACATCTTCGAGCGCCAGTTCACCTTCGCCCAGGAGGCCGCGGCGCCCATCTACACCCTCTCAGCCCTGGCCGCCCCCGCCGCCACGCCGCTGCACGACCGACTGGGCAAGGCAGGCCGCCTGGTCGAAGGGCTCGAAGTGCCAGGCCACCCATGGAACACCAACATGGAACCCATGCGCATGTCCCGCGACGAACTCACCGCGGGCATTCGCTGGCTGGCCAACAAGCTCTACCACCCGGACAACTTCGCCGAGCGGGTCGAGCGCTACATCAAGATGCTCAGCGAGGCGGGAGCCCAAGTGCCGCCCAACAAACAACGCACTGCCATGCGCAGCGTGGACCGGGACACCCTCTCGCTCATCGCCGACATCCCCAAGCTCGACGCCCCCTCAGCGCGCATGTGGAAGGATGTCATGGCCCAGCTGCCCGACAACCCCAACGCAACCATCCCCCTGATGGAGGCCATGGTGCGCTACCAGCAGATCCGCTTCATGTACGAGAACGGCAACTTCTGGGACCCGCCCACGGTGAACGACGGAGCGGCGGCGCCGAACGTGGCGGCTGGGTGAGCTTTCTTGCCACGGGCAGAGCGATTGAGTGCTCCGTCCAGTCGCGCAGCGAGGCCCGTCAGGGACTCTGCACCACGATCTGAAGAGCGGCGGTTGATGAAGCGGTGTTGGGGGCGCATGCCTTCGGCCACAAGAACTGTGAATACACTGTCAGGCCAGTCAAAAGTGGGTCCGCCGGAATCGGCAGGGCGACTTCGCAGTAGCCCACGCTGTCGCTGACCACTGGGAGAATCGCCAGCAGTGACGCCGGGGCAACCCAGACTTCCGCCCCGCCAACGAGAATCGGCTGTGCCAATGAGGCGCCGGAAACTAGCAGCAGGCCTTGGCTGCTACCAGGCCCATTGGTGCTGGTCATGGCGAAACGGGTTGCGCCCACTCGAGGCATGGCCAGCACGCCGACTGCGAGGCCCCCGTTGCATCCCGGTGTGGAGGTGCCCAAACGATCGACGCCTGTGGGCAACATCGTGAAAACAGAGACAGTGATGTTGGGAGTCGTGCCCACGCCCAGAGGGCTGCCAATGGTCTGCGGGAAGGCGATTGAAGTGTACCAGTCCGGCGATCCCCTCCCGCCCGGCGCTTGACGCCAGGTCCGGCTCTTCAGCCGGTCAGGATTCCTGCCGCTCGGCCCAGGCCCAGGGTGTGAGCGAGGCGATCTGCGAGGCGGGCGTGGTGTCGATGGCCTTGATGACATCGATCAGGTAAGCCTCGGGGTTGATGCCGAGCGCCTTGCAGGAGGCGATCAGCGAGAAGAGCCGGGCGCCGACCTCGCCGCCGCGCTGGCTGCCGAAGACCATCCAGTTCTTGCGGCC